>ERZ808037.45-NODE-45-length-136393-cov-7.507615_pt1 | contig 136393 bp, 121 predicted proteins | sample MGYA00380190_ERZ808037 | MGnify/ENA primary metagenome ERZ808037 (study PRJEB31490, sample SAMN06133399) | mouse gut metagenome | isolation source: J9 | host: mice | place: China: Chengdu | collected 2015-05 ...
TTGTCGCGATGAGTATTGCTGCTTTTAAAAAGAACCTCTGCTGTGCTGCTGCATAACAGGGGTTCTTTGACAGTCTGAAGCACCCACTCTAAAGTGGATGCTCCAAATGATAAGATTCTTCTATTCCATGTATTCCGGGTTGCAAACCGGAGGCTTGGCCTGAAACACCTACATAAGCATCATGCCAAGCGCAAAAAGATAGAAAAAGATCAGGGTCAGTATACTTGCGAGAACGGAAAGAACCAGACCCGCAATTGCAAGCCCTTTTCCGCCAAGTCCCTTGACGAGGGACACGATACCGCAGATCAGACCTGCCAGACATAAACCTATGTCCACACCGGGAACCCAGAATAAGATCAGTCCCATAATACCGCATACGAGCGCAGCCACCGATGTACCGGTGCCTTTATCCGGCACGGCGTCGTATACGACCGCCTTCACCGGCTGCCCGAAGTTCTGCTGGTTATACTGCTGCTGCGCGCCGTAAGGCACCTGATTATACTGTGGCGCCTGACCGAATCCGCTCTGGCCATTCTGCGCGTACTGCTGTCCGTTCGCGTAAGACTGGTCGTTCTGGCCATACTGGGGCGCACTCACGAAAGGCTGTTCATTCTGGCCGTACTGCTGCCCGCCGTCCGCCCCCTGATTATTATAATTTCCATCATTGTATCCGTAGTTTGTATTCTCGTCCATTTCCGCCGTCCTTTCCTCTCAGCCTGGCCTGCGGCCCGTTCCTATAAGTTCCCCAGCGCTGACTGAACAGCGATACCGCCCACAATCATGCCAACCATCAGAACAATCTGAATGACCAGAGCCACGCTGTTCTTCCTTTTCAGGCTCATCTTATAAGACAGCAGGTCTAACAGAATGGTTACGACAAAACCGAGCGCTCCAAGGAAAAACCAGCCGATAATCAGATTCAGCAGGGTCAGAACATTGAGCCACAAAGGAATGTTTCTGATCGGCTCATAAGGTGTGCCGTCCTCTAAGTACGTGCCGTTCACCGCAAGCCGGATTTTATTGCCAATCACGACCAGATTGCACTCCGCACCGGGTATACTGATCTGGTGATCCGCCATCCAGATCACCCAGTTTCTGGATTTCATCTTATATGTATCTCCGTCAACGATACATTTCGCGCCGCCAAATCCCCGCTTAAACTTAATCTGATGGGGATTGCCCATGCTGTCTGTTACAGTCCAGATTCTTTCCATGATTTCCTCTCCTCCACACTTGAAAACTTTAACTCCGACCACATGACTGCCAGTCGATAATGTCACTATTTTACAGTATTCTACAGTGTTTTGCAAGTGCATGGAGAAAAATTCCACTATTTCCCGTATTTTCCGCTGTATCTGCTGCGGATTACGCGTAGTCCCGGTTTTCAATCACCTTCATGCAGACTGCCGCTGCCACCGCCGTCAGAAGTAACGCCGCCAATATGGCAATCACACCCACCTGCATAAACTTTCCACTAAGCGCCTCCGGATCAATCCCCATGCCGCCGGCCGTCGTACTTTGTATTTCCTCAATTTTTCCCACAAAATAAGTCATGCCAAAAAACATAGCCATACCCGGCGCAATTCGTACAATATTGCTCAACTGCTGCCAGTTTTCCTTTCCCTCTCCAAACAGATAGAAGAAAAGAAACTCTAATGCCATAATCAGAATCCCGACTGCCAGCTCGCACAGGCCAAGCGCCACTGTCCAGAGCGGCAGCTCATATCCCATCATCGCGTACACACCCCACAGGATACCACAGAAAACGCCCAGCAAACCCACGAAAGACAGCCCGTACAGGAAACGCCCTGCCACCCTCTCCTTCACCGTCGCGGGAAGCAGCAGCAGAAATCCTCTGTTCTTCCTGACACAATAGCCAAAAGGCGCCGTCGAAAATATGGAAGCCACAAAAGCTACATAGGAACATGTCACCAGCAAAGACATTGCGCCTTTGCTTACACCCGTACCCACAACCCATGCCAAAACAAGAATCGCCGGCATAAAATACATCTGTTTCCTTGTCAGCATATAATCTATTTTCATAAAGTGCAATGCTCTCATTTTACTGCTCCTCCCTGCTTTTAATGTAGTGAATGACGATCTGGTCTATCGTCGGCTTCTCGAAAAGAAACGCATTCCCCAGAAGTTCCGCCTTATCGCTTGGCAGAATCGCCTCGAATCCGTAGGTCTTCTCCTCCAACCCGATCAGCTCTTTCTTAAGGGCTGGCGGAATCTTTGCACTCTCACCCTTAACCAGAAGGAAATTTTCAATCAGTTCATCCTTCGCGTCATAGAGGATCGTCCTGCCCCTGTGAATAAAATAAATATAGTCCGCAATCTGCTCCAGATCGCTTAAAATATGGGTGGAAAAGATCACACTCCGCTCCCCGTCCATCACATACTCCTGCAAAAGTTTCAGGATCTCCGTCCGCATCACCGGGTCAAGCCCGTTTGTGGCTTCGTCCAGCACAAGCAGTTTCGTGTCTCTGGCGAGCACCGAGGCAAACATCAGCATCACCTTCATGCCTCTGGAAAAGTCCTTAATCAGCTTGTTCTCCGGCAGATTCCATTTTCTTATAAAACCGTTAAACTTATCCTTGGAAAATGTCGGGTAAAAATCCTTTATTACATTGCGGATATGCTTGATCTTAAAGTGGTCAGGAAAATAGGATTCGTCTCCCACATAACCGATTTTCTCCTTGTATGCCTGCTCGCCTTTCTCGCGGGACAGACCGTCGATACGCACGTCGCCCTCCACACACTTTAAAACACCCGTAATCAAATTCAAAGTCGTTGTTTTTCCGGAGCCGTTCGCTCCCACATACCCCATAATATAGCCCTTCGGCAGAGTAAAACTGATATCTTTTAAGTCAAAATTTTTATAGTGTTTAGACAGATTTTTTACTTCCAGCAGTTCCATCATTCCTATTCCTTTCCGAAACCTTATGTTTCCAATAAGTTGTGAAAAATATCCGTCAGTTCGTCTTTGGACATTCCCATCGTTTTCGCCGTCTCTATGGCCGTGGACAGCCCCTCCTCAATCCGCAGCAGGTACTGCTCCCGCAAAAGGTTATTATCCGTTGGAAGCACCACGCTGCCCTTGCCCTGCATGGTGGCGATAAAGCCTTCCGACTCCAGCTCGCTGTACGCGCGGGTGGTGGTAATCACACTGACGCCCACCTCCTTCGCAAGCTGCCTGATGGAGGGAAGTGTCTCTCCCTCTGGGATCTGTCCGTTTAAGATCTGTTCCTTGAGCTGCTCCCTGATCTGTGCGTAGATCGGCAGCTCGGATTGATTCGATATAATAATTTTCAATGCACGCCTCCCTCATTCTTTTCGCGCTCCCTGTCGTCACAGTTTGCGCTATCAGTATATACTGTATATATATCATTATATACAGTATGAACAGTTTGTCAACATCTGTTTCCTGAAAAAGGGCAAAAAAAGGAGCGGGACTATCCTTCCCACTCTGACCGTTTCTTTTTTAATCCATTGTGAATCCCTGTGAATACCAGAATGATAACGCTGATCCACTGCGACGTCGACAACGCTCCCAAATGTCCTCTGACCAGATCGCCTCTGAGAAATTCAAGAAGAAATCTGGCGCAGGCATACATCACCAGATACCTTTCAAAAATTCCGGCTCTCTCATAATCGTCCGCCCTCTTTAGAAGAACATGTACAAGCGCTCCGAAAATCACCAGATCGGCAATCGCTTCCATCGCCTGAACCGGAAACAGGCGGACACCGTTTGGCGCGTACAGGGAATCCGCATAGCTTATCCCTATACACAGTCCGGTTTCCCTCCCGTAGCAGCAGCCGACGAGCGCGCATCCCACTCTCCCGAGCGCATGTGCCAGCGGCATAGCCGGCGTCATCAGGGACAGTGTTTTGACATAATCAAGTGAAAAGTACCGGGACGCCGTTTTTACGGCGCAAACCGCACCGAGCAGTCCGCCGTAAAAAACAAATCCGCCGCTTACCATGCTTCCGAGATACGGCCACAGATTCACTTCCCCGCTCCCAATGGTCCGCGCGATGTTCGGAATCTCAATCAGAATATAGAGAACCTTTGCCCCCACGACCGCCCCAAGCGCAGCCCAGACATAGATATAAACAAAATCATCAAAATCCCCGGATTTCACTCTTGTAATAAAGAAAAGATATCCGATTCCCAGCAGAAAACCTGCCACTCCGCACAGACCGTAGGCGCTTATGGCGTTTAATCCGATAAGTATTTCTTTCAACTCAGGCGACCTTTCGCAAAATCTTAGCTCAATGCAGCCGCGGTTCCTAAAATACCCACACAGGCCACACAAGCCACAAAAACAAGCGTGCTGCCGATCACGCCGATCAGGGAGCACACAAAGCCTGCTGTCCTCATTCCGCCGACAAAACCTGCTTTCTTCGCATTAGACGCACAGATCAGACCGATCACACCTGTAACAAGACCAATCAGCGCTCCCATGCCAAAAAACCACGTAACGATAGAGACAATACCCAACACCAGACTGGCAACTGCCGCGCCCTTTCCAGGTTCATTCCCGTTTGCATAATTGTTTTCGTTCATTTTTTCTCTCCCTCATGCTTTATCTTTTTGTTTACAACAACAGATTAATTATACTTGATTCCCAAGAGAAACTCAAGTGCCGCCAGACAGATTTGCCGTAGTGGGAAAGAGCCGGAAAAGCCAGAGAAGAAATGTGCCTAAAAATCTGATTGAATCGAATCTCAAAATGTGATATATTATAAACATATAAAAGGAACAACCTCCCACAAGGGGTTGACCGTTGAAACGATAGAAATACCACCCTCTCAACTCGTCAAAGTATACAAGGGTGGTTTTTCTATGCCCGTCTCCGGGACTTGAAAAACGCTACTGACTCATCAAAACGATCAAGGTCAGCAATGCAAGAATGAACATGCCAAAAGACATGAGATCTTTGAAATCATACTTCATCCGCACCACCTCCCATCTTATGTAATAGGAGGCCAACGCCTTGCAGTGACACGGTTGTTCCCGTATTCAAATTTTAGCATATATCGCTTAATTCAGCAAATACTTTATTAAAATTTCGTCATTATGAATTTTCACAATCTCCCACATGCCGATAAAAAGCAGCCGTCTGACAGTCAAAAAGCGGAAATGCCCGTTTTCGCATTTCCGCCTCTCAAAAAATCACCGTGCGCTAGAGGATTCGAACCCCCGACCTTTTGGTCCGTAGCCAAACGCTCTATCCAGCTGAGCTAAGCGCACCTGCCTGCCGCCACAGTATGTCATAAAACACATTGCACCGGCAACACATGAAATTATATATAGTTTTGGGACAAATGTCAAGGGGCTTGCGCAATTTTTCACTTTTTTCACTTTTCATTCCACCACTTTTTGCTTTTCCCGGGCAGTTTCTCCCGGACAGAACAACATTCTGCCAGATGCCAGACAATCCGTCCCTAGTCCTCCCGGCCGCCAAGCAGCGCGAGCGGTTCTCTCTTAAGACTCCTGCCTGTCATAATGACCGCAATCCCGGCAGCCGCTGTCAGCACAGCCACCCCCGACATCGCGCTCACATGCCAGTCTCCCTCAAGGATATAGCCGATCTCTTCTTCCCCGTTTCCATACATCATGCCGGAGCTGTAGTTTCTGTCAAAACGCTCCACCTGTGTGATACTTCCTGCCGTTCTCACTGCGCCTGCATATCCCCCCGCACTTCCGAGAATGCAGCCGCACAGCACGATCAGCAGAATCCCCGACATAAGGGCCCATGTGCACTGTCCCTTACTCATCCCAAGAGAACGCTCGATGGCTGTCCTTTTGCTCTGTTTCGTGATAAACATGTGGCAGAAGAACAGCAGGACGCAGAACGTGCTGACCGCTCCCGCCACAAGTAAAATCAGCGCCATCTTCCTCATCCGTCTGATCCCGTCCTCCAGTATGGTATAACCCTTGTCATAAAAGGTGATTTCCAGCCCGTCAATCCCCTGCTTCTCCCACAGCTCTTTCCAGTGGCCGATGCTCCCGTTTGGAATCTCAAAGGAGGTATTCCACCCCTCCATGTACCCCCATGCGGCAATATGATCCTCATCGCTGTTCTTTATGGAAGATTTCGGTATGATAATTTCATTCTGGTCCATCTGATAGTCTTTGCTCTTTAAAGATGCGCCGGGCAGCATGTCGTAAATGCCGCAGATCTCCCAGTCTCCTTCCTCAAACACAGAAAACGCCTCTCCCTCCGCCGTCAGGGAACAGTTCCACGACGCCCGCCCGCTGGGTGCGCTGTAATTGGCATACCGAAGGGGCAGATGCAGGGCGTCCCCCACCTTAAGCCCGTTTCTTCTGGCGAACTTCCGGTTCACCAGACAGACCCTCCGTCCCTCGCTGTAATCTTCCGGCGTAAACTCCCTGCCCTGCTCTATATAGACGCTTCCGTCATAAAAGGCCGGAATCAGATCTGTATTTTCTGTGGCAGTGACAGGCGCGGACTTCCAGATGCCCATTTCCAGTTCCCGGATCAGCCCCTGCCAGTGCTGTCCCTCCTCTGTCTCATAGAAGCCGGGCGTCACCTCCGCAATCTGATTGCCGGAAAGATGGTTTGGAAGAAGAACGCCTTCCGGCGCGGCCTGTGTGCTTGTAATCGGATAGTCCGCCGGAATATACTCACGGGGCCCCTCCGCGTCCGGGTAACCGTGGGGAATATAGTCAGATACACACATGATATATGTCCGGTCAGCGTACAGCTTCTCCGGCGACGGATTGTTATGATCGCAAAAATAGAACTTGGGCGAATTATAGGGGTAGTAGGTGTACAGAAAATTTTTAATCTCCATCTCGACCGGCCCCGCCGGCACGGCATCCTCCGTGGGGGACGCCTCCACCACCATCACATGGGTAACGCCGGTGCCCGTGTCCATCATCTCATAATCCGGCAGATAGGCGGCATACCACGCCCTCTTCTCCGGCCCTTTTAAATAGTCCGCCCCCTCGAAGTCGAGAACGGAAGGCACGATAATTTCCCCGTACTCCGCCTTATTACGGACTTTATAATCCCCCAGATCCGCGTACCACGTCTCGCTTCTGACGTACCGTTCCGGCTTCTGCTCCACCGTACCGATGGTCTGAAAAAGGCTCTCAAAGCGGAGCATATTCGTCCGGCACATCTGCCACAGCCCGCAGCCTGCAGCAAGCAGCGCCGTGGCAAAAGCCACCAGTGCAAAAAACAGCATCGTTCTCACAGGTGTCCTGCGCAGTCTGAGCAGGCTCTTCTTTATGATTCGCATTTCCTCTCCTTTCCCGGCTCCTCATCACTCCTTACCGCTCTCAATCGCCGCCAGCCAGCACTTCCATCACGCTCAGGCCATGGAACGACCACAGCGCTGCCGTGCTCCCCACAAGAAAGGAGAGAAAAAATACGGCGTCCGAAAACAGGAGCGCCCCGACGCTCACCATCCCTGTCAGAAGAACCGGCAGGCTGACCATAACGCAGGCGGCCGCGGAGGTCATGATATTCTCGAAAAGCAGTACCGAAAAGCAGCGCCCCCATCCCATACCCACAGACCGCATCGTGGCGTACTCCGCCCGCCTGCCCTGAATGAGCAGGTAGCTGCACAAATATCCCACAAACAGGATAATAACAATCACAAAGGGAAGCATTCCCGTCAGAAACGAAAGCGTCTCCCGCAGGTTTTCCGCCGCATTGATAAAGTTTTCATCTGTCATGGTGAGTGCGTTTCCTGCATAGCTGAAATCCGCGTCTCTGGCCACCGGCAGGAAACCAATCTCATTCATCTGCCTCTTGCACTCGTTCAGCCGGAAAGGGTCCTTCACCCAGAAGGACGCCGAATCGGCCGTAAAATCAATCCCTGTCTCATGAAAGATCTCCCGTATATTTTCAAAGGGAAAGAGCATATCAGGCGGCACGATATTGCCGCTGTATTCCTTCATATCCATGACGCCCGCGATCCTGTATTTCTTTCCAACGATCAGGGGCGTGACCTTCCCGATTCCCGAGCCGCCCTGCCCGTACTGATAGTAATAGACGGTTATCGGCACCTCGTCACCTGTTTTCAGGCCCTTCTGCTCCATCACCTGCCCGCTCAGAATGCAGACAGACGCATCCCCGCCAAAAAGACGCTCGTCCCACCCTTCCCCATAGCTGATTTCCCCGCTCTGTAAGCCCGGCACACCCGCAATATCATTGATTCCGGCTCCGAAGTAATGGAGATTTGCCTTCCACTCCTCCAGTGAAAATTCCCCGAATCCCGTCATCAACTGCACGGTAAACACCTGATCCTCCACCTCCGGACAGGCGGCGATTCCCTCTACCCGCTCTTCGGAAATGGCCAGTGAAAAGTCCTGAGAACCGTTCAGATTGCTGACCGCCCCCCTGATCTCCATCGCATCCGGAAGCGCGGTGAGCTGTCTTTTCGTGCCGTCGATATTTCCCGCATAAATCACAAGCAGAACCACCGTCAGAATGCCAATGGCAGCCGACAGGATGCTCTTCATGTAATGTCTGGTCAGGTTGCGAAGTGCCAGCCTCATGGAAGTCCTCCTCCTTTGTCCTTTTACAGATAATACACGCGGCGCAGCCGGATTGTGACATGAGATTCAAAAATATACGCAGACTGTCTGTGACGCTTTCTGACTCTATGCATAAGCAGACTCGAAATGCTTCGCATTTCTCGTTCGCGCTACCCGCAAGAAAGAGAGCCACTGTACCTGGTACAATGGCTCTCCTCTCTATTGTGCACAGATCTGCTTCTGATCTGTCCGTCTCTTAATATTTGTCGTCGTAATCACCGTCGAGGGAAATCGTCGGCTCATTGCTGTATACAGGCGTATTGTCTACGAAACCGCCGCCGCCCATTCTGTCGGACGCGAGCTGGTATCTCGCCATAAGGTTCTTGAGCGTAACCGCCTGATTGGACAGCTCCTCGCTGGCAGCCGCACACTGCTGGCTGGTAGCCGCATTGGTCTGTACCACGGTGGATACCTGGGAGATCGCCTGATCGATCTGGGAGATCGCCGTAGCCTGATCGTTGGAAGAAGCAGTAATATTTCCGATCAGTCCGACAATCTCGTCGATGGAACCTACGATCTCGTCGAGAGATTTCGCGGTATCCTGCGCGATCTTCGCACCGTTTCCAACCTTATGAATCGTATCGTCGATCATTTCTGCCGTCTCGCTTGCCGCAGCCGCACTCTTCGCAGCCAGATTTCTTACTTCCTCAGCCACCACTGCAAATCCCTTGCCGTGTACGCCTGCTCTCGCAGCCTCAACTGCCGCATTCAGCGCCAGAATATTGGTCTGGAACGCGATATCGTCGATGGTCTTGATGATCTTGGAGATCGTCTCGGAGGATGCGTTGATATCGTCCATAGCCTGAATCATGGACTTCATCTGGTCATTGCCGGATGTAGCCATATCCTTGATGTTATGTACCAGAACATTGGCTTCACCAGCCTCTGTCGCATTCGCCTTGGTACGCTGTGTTACCTCATCCATAGAAGCGGTTACCTGCTCAATAGCGCTCGCCTGCTCGGTAGATCCCTGTGCAAGAGCCTGGCTGGCATTCGCCACCTGCTCGGAGCCTACGGTAATCTGTGCACTTGCCTCTTTCACGTTGCTCAGTGTCATATTGTTCTCGGAAAGCAGTCTGACAATCGCCTTGCCCAGCACGTCCCTGTCACTGCGGGGATTTGCTTCCATCGTCAGATCACCCTTGGAAATAGCCTCGGTAATATCGGTCTGCACCCTGATCGCCTCAGACATCTGCGCGAACTCGTCAAGCAGCTCACCCAGATCGTCATTGTATACCTTCTCGCAGTCCACATCAATATCACCCATAGTCATCTTCTTAGCCGCTTCGGACAGCTTCGCCATAGGCACTGTGATCGCCTTGATCAGAAGTGCACAGTACATGATGGTAATAAGAACAGCAACCACCATTACGATCACCTGCAGGATGGTCAGCGCCATCAGCTGCGTGTTCAACTCTAAATCTTTCGCGTCAGATGTGGTCTCCATCATCTCAATCAGGACGCGCAGATTGTCTTCCACTTCGTCAGCGACAAACTTACTGTTCGTTACAAGCTCATTGATCGCTTCCTCTGTCTTGCCTTCCTTGACGAGGTTAATATCTGCCTCAGAGGACGTATACCAGCTGTCAATCTTACTGCGCACCAGACGATACTGATCCTGAATCTCCGGGGTCAGATTGTCCATGGTCTCCTCAAAGAGCGCAAAATAGCTGGCAGCATCCGCCTTGTAGCTTTCGATCATCTCTTCCTGCTTCGCTATCGTATCCATATCCTGATTATAATAAAACAGAATATTCCGGATGCGTACCTTGATGTTACAGAAATTAGCAAACCCCTGCGTCACATAGTACTGGGGCATCGCGTAATTGTCATACTGGCTCTTACGCGCCGTGTTTACCATATTAGAGGACCATAACCCCACGGCGGAAACAAGAACCAGCATAATCAGCATCAGAGCGCTGAATAAAGTAATCTTTTTCTTGACTGTCATGTCAACAATTGAAAATCTTTTCTTCATGGTAGTTTCTCCTTTTTATGATTGTTCTTCCTTACGCACCTCTTCCATAGCAGCCACTATGTCGTCCTGCCTGATCAGCTTCTCAGGATCAAGAAGAAGCGTAACCGTATCTCCCGTTCTGGCCAGACCATAAACATACTTGTTATGCTCATGTTCCTTTCTTCCAAGAGACGGCGGCGGCGCGATATTGTCCTCCGCAATGGTATCTACATCCGCTAATCTCTCCACAATCAGACCAATCATGGTCGATTTCACGTCAATGACGATAATACACGTCCTGTCCGTATACTCGCACGGCTCCATTTTAAATCTGACACGAACGTCAATCACAGGAATAATCTTACCACGAAGATTGATCAATCCCTTCACATAGTCTTCCACCTCAGGGATTGCCGCAATCGGCTGCATCGCAATGATCTCATTCACATAGCTGATGCTTATGCCAAAAAGCTCCTTTCCCGTCTGGAACGTCATAAACATTCCTTTCTGGGAATCGTCTTCCAACAATTCTTCCATATCGTCCGTTTCTTTTTTTAATAAATCTTCCGCCATGTACTATCTCCTTTCTCCGTCATGCATGAGCAATCCGGCGATATCCAGGATCAGTGCAATGCTTCCGTCGCCAAGCTGCGTACAGCCCGAAAGACCCTTGACTTTCCTGACATAGGAAGGAATTGGCTTAACCACAATTTCCTGTTCCTGAAGCAATTTGTCAATCAGGACGCATACCTGACTGCCTTCATGCTCTAATACAACAATGATTCCCTCTTCAATCTTGTCTATGGAATCAGGCAGATCATACCTTTCATTCAGGCGGATAAAGGGATAACACTCCCCTCTCAGCACAATATATTCCTCGCCGCTCGGCTCGTGAATAAGAGAATCCTCTCCCACTCTCACAAACTCCTTGATCGACGCCGTTTCAATCACAAACGGAGAATTACCTACCTGTACCACAATACCGTTGATAATAGCGAGTGTGAGCGGTATGACAAGCGTCATCTCCGACCCTTCAAACTCCACGCTTGAGATATCGAGTCTTCCGCTGATGGACTGGATATTCTTTACAACCACGTCCATACCCACGCCTCTGCCGGAATACTCGGTTACCTCCTCCTTGGTGGAGAAGCCCGGCAGCGTGATAAACCGGAAGATTTCCTTATCCGTAAACTCGCTCATCGGCTTGTTCTCAATCACGCCCTTATCCAGCGCTTTCTGGTACAGCTTATCTTTATTCAGACCTTTTCCGTCGTCCTTAACACTGATATAAACCTTGCCGCCCTCGTTCTTTGCCTCCAGCGTAATTTTTCCTTTCGCCGGTTTGCCGACCGAAGTACGGTCCTCAGGATTTTCCTCGATTCCGTGATCCACCGAATTTCTCACAAGGTGCATCAGCGGGTCCGTAATGTGCTCGATGATGTTCTTATCCACTTCCGTGTTCTCACCGACCACTTCCAGTTCGATATCCTTGCCAAGCTTTCTGGAAACGTCGAAGACGATTCTCTTCATCTTCTGGAAGACGTTCGTAAGCGGCATCATACGCATCGACATGATGACTTCCTGCAGCTCTGTCGTAATCTTGGAGAGCTGTCCGGACGCCTTCTGGAAGTTGGAAAGCTCCAGTCCCGGCACTTTGAGGTCGGGGTTTTGCAGCACTACCGCTTCCGCGATAACAAGCTCACCGATCAGATCCATCAGCGCATCCATCTTCTCCACGTTCACGCTGATAATGCTCTGCTGCTTGGGCTGGTTCTTCGCAAGCGTCTTACCTTTACCGGCTTCCTTGGTCTTAACCACATAATCACCGGGTTTCGGTCCTTCCTTCTTCGCTTCTTTATTGCCCTCGTCCTTCGCAGCCGCAGGCTCCGGAGCAGGCGGCTCGACTTCCTCTCTGCCAAACTCACCAAGCGCCCTGCCATACTCTTCCTTCGAAAGCTCATCAAAGTTGATCTCTTCCGCCTCGGAGCTGTCAATCAGCGCGATGACTTCCTCCTTGGAACTCTTCGTCTGCAAAAGCATATGAAAGCCTTCCGCCACAATCACATCGGAGCTCGCCTCGTTGGAGAGAATGTCATCCGGCGTGTAGAGCAGATCCTCAGCAACCTCCTTCAATGCATAGGTCGCCGAATAAGCCCGCAGATTACTCATCTGCGTGTCGCTTCTGTAATGAATCGAAATCCGATAAAAATGACTGTCTTCGCCTGCCACCGGCGTAATGTAGAACTGTGTCGGCTCCACATGTTTATTCGCCTGCGGCATCTGGATGCCCTGCTTGGTAATCTCGCCTTTAAGGCGGCCCAGAAACTCATCCAGATCCTCCACCAGCGATTTCTCATCCCCGTCCGGCGTATCGCCGTTTCTCAATTTATCAAGCTCCGCCGTCACGAAATCCGACACCGCAAGTACCTTCTCCACAAGTTCCATGTGGGGTACGTCATCCGGGTGGGATTCTCTCAGGTAATAAAACACATCTTCCAGCTTATGGGTTGCTTTTGTGATGTTGTCATACATCAAAACACCCGAGGAACCTTTGATGGTGTGCATGACGCGGAAAATATCATTGATATCGGCATCATCGAAGCAATCAGCATCCTGTTTTTCTAATATTATGCCTTCCAGTTTTTCCAAAAGCTGTCCGCTCTCATACAAAAACATGTCAAGCATACTTTCTGTGTTGAATTCTTCTGCCATATTTCCTCCTCATCTTAAGGATTTCGTAACTGTTCCATCTCCTCACAGTTACATCATTTCTTAAATCAGCCCAAGCTTTGTTAACACCTTTTCAAACTTTTCCACATCTATCGGTTTCCCGGCATAGGCTTCGCATCCAAGCTCGAACGCCATCTTTACGTTACGTTCGTCATTCAGCGCGGTTGTCATTATGACTTTCACACGCTTACTCTTGGGGATACCTTTCTGCGCCTCGATATCACGGATCGCCTTCAAGACCTGATAACCGTCCATAACCGGCATCATTACATCCAGACATGCCAGATCATAAGGTTCTCCATCTTCAAGCGCCATCATAAATGCATCCACAGCCTCTTCGCCATCCACCATCACGTCGCATTCTCCATAACGTGAGAGCTGCTTATCCATAAACTTACGGCTGGCGAAGTCGTCCTCAGCCAACAAAATCTTCATATGCGCTCAGCTCCTTTCTTCAAAGTAGTATCTATTTGCTTAACAGGCTGTAAACCTTTCCTGCAATTGCCGTAATCGGCGCCTGCTGCTGCACAGCACCTATATCAAAAGCTACCTTTGGCATACCGTAGACGACGCAGGTCGCCTCGTCCTGTCCGACCGTCAGCGCACCGGCGTTTCGCATCTCTAAAAGCCCCTTTGCGCCGTCGGCACCCATTCCTGTCAGAATCACGCCTACCGCCTTGTTTCCTGCCGCTTTCGCCACAGAGCTGAACAGAACATCCACAGAGGGACAGTGTCCGCTCACTTTCTCCGTACCCCGGCACTCCACCTGATAGCCGTCGCCCACCTTGACTAACCGCATCTGCCTGTCGCCCGGTGCAATCAGCACCTGTCCCTGCATCACGCGGTCTCCCGTCTGGGCCTCCTTAACCGCCACCTCGCACTGGTTGTTCAGGCGGTCCGAATACATCTGTGTAAACCCGGGCGGCATATGCTGTACAATGACAACGCCCGGAATATCCCTCTTAAATCTCTTCACCACCTCAAAGATGGCCTCTGTACCTCCTGTGGAGGCACCGATCGCGACAATGCGGTCCCTGCCGCCCGCAACCGTAATATGACTTGCAATCGCTGTATTGTCTACCCGCTTCAACTTGCCGACTTTTGCGGTGGAGGCAATCTTCACCTTAGCCGCCAGTTCCTGCGTCAGGAAATTATTTAACTGCTCTCTTGTCAGATTCGCCGGTTTATTGACAAAATCCACGGCGCCTGCCTCGAGCGCATCAAACACTTTATTGTTAAGCGCACTGATCATAACCACCGGAAGCGGATACTGGGGCATCAGCCTCCTTAAAAAGTCTATGCCGTTCATCCGCGGCAGTTCCACATCCAGAGTCATGACATCCGGTTTAAATTTGAGGATCGCATCCCTTGCGGCATATGCGTCCTCCACATCCGCCACCACCTCAATGTTAGGATCAGAATTCAACCCCTGCACAAGCAGCTTGCGGAACATCAGTGAATCGTCCACAACCAAAACCCTAATCGGTCTCATATCCTGCTCTCCTATTTTCTGTAAATTGATGGTTGAACATAGTTAAATTTTACCATTTGCCGATCCAGTCTCTCCGTCAATCCGATAAAGAGATAGCCGCCGGGCTCCATGTGATCATATATTCTCTGGATCAGATCATACTTCGTATCATCCTGAAAATAGATCATCACATTGCGCAAAAATACAATATGGAATCTCTTCTTAAACTGAATGGGATCCATCAGATTAAACTGCTTAAAAATCACCTCTTTCTTAAGCTCATCCTTAACCTTAAATTCATCCTGACTGGTCTGCTTAAAGTAATGCCGTTTCCAGTTCACCGGCAGCGGCTCTATATCTTCTTTCAGATATACGCCCTTAGAGGCATGCTGCAAGACCCTCATGGAGATATCTGTCGCCAGAAGTCTGGTATCCCAGCCGGAATGATTAACGCCGAAATAATCGTTGATAATCATGGCCAGCGTATACGGTTCTTCCCCTGTGGAGGATGCACCGCACCAGACCCGCAGATCCTTTGTTCCCATCGTCTTGCTTTTCGCCCACGGGAGCGCCACATTTTTCATAAACTCAAAGTGCTCGCTCTCGCGCATAAAATATGTATGGTTCGTGGTGAGAATATTGACCAGATCGGTAGCTTCGCTGCCCTTTGGATTCTTCTCCACCTTCGCCATATACTCGTTATAATTCGCGTAGCCGTTACGGACAAGATAATTTTCCAGCCTTCCGCCCACCAGCACTCTTTTCTGACTCAGGTCAATGCCGTAGTGCTTCTTCACATAACTAACGATCCGTTGGAACTCGCTGTCGGTTATCATTTCTTGTGCCTCCCCAAAGTACCATCTTTAATTAAAGCATACTATTTCGTAAAAGTCAATTTGTTCTCATCCGGCTCCAGAGCTTATTGAAAACCTGTACCACATCGGGATCATAATACGTGCCGCTTCTCTCGCTGATCCTGCTGTGTCCCTCTTCCAAAGAGCAGGCCGCCTCCCCGTGCACCGGCGCCGTCATCTCGTCAAAGTCGTTGGCCACTGCCGCAATCCGCGCCTCTAACGGAATTTCACTGCCGGACAGCGCCGGATACCCGGAACCGTCCCAACGGGCATGATGGAATCTGGCAATCTGCCTTGTCATTTTCATCGCGCCGTCATGATCCTGATCCACGCCAAACTCTCCGATCACTTCACCGCCGCACTCCGCACACCTTTCGATATACGCCGGATTCTGCCTGTCCGGTCCGCCGTTTGCCGCGATCTCCTCCCCCGACATCAGGAATCTTCCCACGTCATGGAGTCTGGCCGCAATCCCGATGTTTTCCACAAACTCATCAGTCACCTCGTCCTCATAGGCCGGGGAAAACTGCATCCCCTGCGCGAGGATCTTACAATTATAACCCACATGGCTCCGATGCGTCCCGCTATCGTCGTCCATTTTCTTCATAATCCTTGAGAGTGCCCGCAGCACATTCGTGTGCTCCCTCTCCATCTGGTTCTTCTGGTCCTCCACAAGGCGGTGCATCATACGGTTATAGTCCGCCATCTCCTGCCGCAGACGGTAACTGCTCAGATGGTTGTTCACCCGCATGATAACCTCGATATTGTCAAAGGGCTTCGGTATAAAGTCCACGGCCCCCGCCAGAAAAGCTTCCTCCTTCTCCTTACTGGTATTTAATACCGTAATAAAGATAAAAGGAATATCCCGGGTGGCCTGATCGCTCTTTAGCATTCTGCAAAACTCCAGCCCGTTTATCTCGGGCATGGACAAGTCCGAAAGAATGAGATCCGGTCTGGTCTGCTTCATCAGTTCCAGCGCTTCCTGCACGCTTAAAGCCGTCAATGCCTCATACCCCTCATGTGTGAGAATGTTTTCCAGAATCGTCACATTCACACTGATATCATCCACAATCAGAATGGCAGGCGCGTTATTCTTAACATGTTCTGTCTCCATCGCTTTCCTCCTTTATTCTGAATTCCACAGATCTCCGATCCGCTCTGTGATCGCGTCCTTCAATCTGCCGTACATATCCATGCTCTTGTCGTAGTTTGATTTTCTGATCGCCATTTCCATGCGCAGCTCCTGCCGTTTCAGATCCTCGTCGCCGGACGATTCAATCAGCGCCTTAAGCGTAGACGCCAGAAGCTCCGCCTTATCCCACGCTCCCATTTCAATGGAAAGCACCAGCTTATCCATGCGCTTCTTTAATTCATCCCGGTTTTCCGCCTCACCAAACTGCATGAGACGGTCCGCACCCTGATCCGACTCTTCCTTCATATACTCGGACCAGTTTACATAGACCTGACTCTGTTTGTCGTCAAGAACCTGCTCGCTCTTTAGCTTCACAGAGAAGGAAAATGTGCTTCCCTTCCCCTTTTCACTCTCCACATGAATGTCGCCGTGCATCAGCTCCACAAGCTGCTTCGTGATCGCAAGTCCGAGCCCCGTCCCGCCGAAACGTCTGGTAATCGAAGCGTCCACCTGACTGAAACTCTGGAACAGGCGGTCCTGCTCCTTCTGGGAAATGCCTATCCCGCTGTCCCTCACCATAAAGAACAGCTCCACCTCATCATAAACCCGTCTGGTCATTCCGACTACCACATTGACATAGCCCACCATCGTAAACTTGATGGCATTGGAAAGCAGATTGTTCAGTATCTGAGTGAGTCTCAGCTCATCACCGATCAGCCTCTGCGGGATTTTTTCGTCAATATCCACGCTCATGTGCAGCTCTTTTTTGTTAATAGCGGCGCTGTGTGTGGCAATCACCTTATCCATCATTTCCTGGAAGTCAAAGGGCTTTTCGTCTATTACGAACTTACCCGATTCCAGCTTCGCAAAGTCGAGAATATCGTTGATGATCGTCAGCATGTTATCGCAGCAGCTCAGGACAATATCAAGTGTCTTTTTCTGTCCCGGATCCGTCACCTCCTCCACAAGCTCCATCACATGCCCCTTGATTCCGTTCACAGGGGTGCGAAGCTCATGGGTAACGTTCGCCGTAAATTCATTCCGCGCCCGGTAATTCTCACTCTCCTTTTCCTTTAGCTCACGGATGCGCATATTCATATTTTTCTGCGCGGAAATATCTTCCGCAAGAAGCAGATAGGCGTCCATCCCATCCTGCGGAAAAATACGGACGTTAACAGAGAAACAGGAGTTGTTGCTCCTGTACATCGTCATCTCATTAACGCCCTTCATGCACTTTTTTACAAAACTGATAAACCCGTCAGGCGAATTTGGGAAATCCTGCCGGAAAATCTGGGACATGCTGCACCTTGTCAGTTTCTCCCTGTCGTATTCCAGTCTGACCGCCGCCGTCTGGTTGCCGTAAAGGATACTCCCCTCCTCATTGAAGAGCAGAACAAGCTCCATCGTTTCATCCGCAATCCGGGAATTTAACCATTCAAATTCCATGTCAGCCTCCTACGGAGTCGGAATATTCTCATTGATAATGCCGATAAACTTCTCGTATATCTTTTTGATCTCCTGCCACAGCTCGTTCGCGCGCGCTGCGTCCACCTCCCCGGCGGATTTGTTTCTAAGCTCTTCCACCAGCTTGGAAACATTGTCGAAAATAGGCGTAAGGCCGAGATTTCCCACCACGCCCTTCAAAGCGTGCGCGCACTTGTATGCCTCCTCGAAAGCGCCTGCCTCCAGATTCGTTCCCAGATTCGCGTAATTCGGATCATTCGGGAATTTTCCTAAAAATTTCTGATAAATTGCATCGTTCCCCATAAACCGTTTCAGGGTAGTCTCCACGTCCGCCCCGCATTCCTCCAACTGTTGTCTGAATTTGTCGTCCATAGCCATCTTTCCTTTCTGTTATGATGTTGCGATTAAGACAATGACAAAGAGACTGCAAAACATTCCACCTTTGTTTTACAGTCTCCGCCGCCTGATCTATCTTACGTAAAATTAAACATGTTGATCACTTCAACAAGGTTGAAGAAATCTTCCTTAGCAAGCTTAAAGCACTCTATCACATCTTCCGAAAACTGTCCGCATTCCCCATTTAAGATCATCTGATATGCCTCGTCATTGCTGTATGCACTTTTATATACCCTCTCACTCACCAGCGCCTCATAAACGTCGGCAATGGACACAATCTGCGCGCTGATCGGGATTTCGTCTCCCGCCAGATGATCCGGATATCCTCTGCCGTCCGCCCTCTCATGATGATGGCGGCAGATCTCATAGCAGTACTGGTAAAACTCATCCGGATACTGCGGTTTAAAGGAATCCAGAATCTCACAGCCGATGGTGGTGTGGGTTTTCATCACCTCAAACTCCTCCGTCGTCAGTTTGCCCGGTTTTAACAAAATAGCGTCCGGTATACCGATCTTACCTACGTCATGGAGCGCGGAAGCTCTCGCGATCTGATCAATCTGCACCGGTGTAAGCCCGTATTTCGGGAAATATTTTGCAAGATACTTTAAGAGGATTCTCGTCAGATATTTAATCCGCTTGACATGATCCCCCGTCTCAATGCTTCTGAACTCGACCACGGAACCGAGCGCGTCGATCATGAACTCGTTGTTTTCACGGATCGCCTTCTCCTGCTCGCGGATCGTCTCCTCCCGCTCTTTCAGTTTGATCTCCAGATTCTTCTTGCTCTGGTAAAGCTCAATGATGTTATTCGCACGTCTCTTGATGATCGCCGACTCAAAGGGCTTGTGCATCACATCCGCGATGCCGTACTCGTATGCCTTCTCCTCGCTCTCCTGAGGCGTCATGCTGGTAATCAGGATAACCGGAATTTTCTCCAGAAGATCTTGCTCTTTCATGTAGTCGAGCACACCGAAGCCGTCCATAACCGGCATAATAACGTCGAGCAGTATCAATGCGATATCATTGTTTTTCCCAATCGCTTCGATCGCTTCCATTCCGTTAGCCGCCTCCACAATGTCGTATTCAGCGTCGAACATCAGACTGAGTATCGTTCTGTTTACTTCCTCGTCGTCCACGATCAGTATTTGCTCCCTGGTTGCGTTTTCGCTCATATTCTCCGATCAACCCGCCTGCTGACGGCGGATCTTCTCCCTCCTTTTTCCTGATTTTCTATGTAATATATGACATCAACGTAACAATACACAAATTATACATATTTTTGCGGGGAATGTCAACGGGAGTTTCGCCGCTGAAGCGAAACTCCCGCTATAAAAAATATGGAAAACTTTCAGGGGCATTTTCACCCCTTGATGCCCGTAGATGCGATTCCTTCCACATAATATTTTTGCAGGAACACAAACATGAGAAGCATCGGTATGGCCGAAATGGTGAGGGATGCCATAATCGGTCCGTAATTGATCGGTTTGGAACCGAAAAAGGTCTGAATCGCGAGCTGTATCGTTCTTTTCTCCTCGCCCGTAACGACGAGCAGCGGCCACATAAAGTCATTCCAGTGGGCTACGAAATCCAGAATCAGTATAGTCGCATACACGGTTCCGGAAATCGGCACGACTACCCTGAAAAAGGTTTTGACCGGTCCGCACCCGTCGATCTTCGCCGCCTCCAGCAGATCGTTTGGAATGTCAAGGAAAAACTGTCTGAACATGTAAATGCTGAAACACTTTGCAACGAAGGGGACGATCAGCGACGCCCATGTATTGATCCACCCAAGATCCGCCATCTCCCGGTACATGGGCAGCATAATCGCCTCGGCCGGAAATACCATCAGACTGATCACCAGCGTTAACAGTGCATTTTTCCCTTTAAACTCAAATTTCGCCAGCGCGTATCCACACAGGGAATTGACAAACAGATCCAGCGCGATAATGACCATCACATAAAACAGACTGTTGAAGATAAATTTCCACATATTGATCCGGCTGAACACTTCCTGATAATTCGCCAGGGAAGCTGCTTTCGGAATAAACGTCGAAATCGAATTGAGACCCTTGAAAATTTCCGCCTCCGGCTTCAGGGAAGCCGAAATCATCCATATTAAAGGCGATACAAATATCAGCCCGATAACGGTGTTTCCGATATAAAAGGCAAGACTGCCCATCTGCTTTCTTTGTTTCTGTGTCATAATGACGCTCCTTTCCTTTCTCAATCTCAGTAGGTAATTGCGAAACTCATCAAATCGTGGCTTTTTTGTGCAAATAGCATAATTATAAGCAGACCCTTGTAGAGCGTCTGCGCTTAACGAGGTTTTCCACGAGTTTAGCGTCTGCTACGCTCGGAGTGGAGCGAAAGCGCGTCTGCGTTGATTATGCTATTTGTGCAAATTCAACAACCTTAAAAGAGTTTCGCAATTACCTACTCTCTCAGGGCTGCACACTAAGAAGTTCTTCTCACACTACGCCTTTATTATCTTTTTCATTCCCACTGACAGGGAAATCACAATGACGAAGAACACCGCCGCCACCGCACAGGCATAACCGAAGTTGCGCTTCTGGAAGCCCTGTTCATACACATAGTACACAAGGGTTCTGGTCGCGTTCTGCGGCCCGCCCTTGGTCATGACATAGGGCTGGGTAAAAAGTTTCATCGCCTGAATGACCGTTATCATAATAACATAAGAGATCACGTTCTTAAGACCGGGCAGCGTCACATAGAGGAAGCTCTTGATCTTTCCTGCGCCGTCGATGGAAGCCGCCTCATACTGATCCTTCGGGATGCCCTGCAGTCCGGCGAGAAATATCATCATCTGATAACCTGCGCCCTGCCATGCCGACATGAATATAATGGAATTCATCGCCGTCCCCGGATCGTTTAAGAAGCCGCTCGGCTCCATTCCCAGTTTCACCAGGAGGGCATTCAGAAGGCCGCTGTTCGGATTGGAATTATACAGAACCGTCCAGAGGATCGCCACCACAACCATGGAAGTGACCTGCGGACTGAAATAAGCGGCCCGGAAGATGGAGACGCCTTTCCTCCTCGATGAGATCAGAAGAGCCAGTGCCAGCGCCAGCACCGTCTGGAAGGGTACGACCAGCACCGTGAAATGTAAGGTGTTTTTAACTGCTATCCAGAAGTCCTTGTCCTGAAACAGTTCTATGAAATTATTGAATCCGCAGAATCTGATCCTGTCGGGACGCATAATGTTATAATCCGTAAAAGCATACCTGACAGTCTGCAGCGCCGGATAGATCAGGAATGCCGCCAGCAGAACAACTGCGGGAATGATAAAGAGATATGCCGCTTTTCTCTCGCTTTTTTTATTAACTGATACCTGCATGATACTCCCTCCTTGTTTTCCTTGCGCGCCATTATTCCTGCGCATAATATTTGTTGTAGTCCTTATCCGTGGCTGCTGCCGCCGCATCCAGCGCTTCCTTCGCATCCACACCCGTAAAGATATTTAACATCGCCTCCGAAAATTCTGCCGACAGCACGCTGTAGGAGGGCGTTCTCGGTCTCGGATGGCCGGTCTCCATAAGCTGTTCCTTAATGAGGGAGCGTGGATACTCGTTGTACTCCGTCAGCACATCATAGCCGGATATGCGCGTGGGCGGTTTTGAGATTGCCTTCGCATATGTGGTCACATTCTCACCGGAAAACAGAAACCGCATCACTTCCCGGGCTGCCTCCATATCCTGCGTGTTTTTTGTCACAGAGGCCACCCAGTCTCCGGTGGGGGAGGAGAGAATCCCGTTTTCAGCCACCGGAAAATAAGTGATGCCCCAGTTTAAATCAGGATAATCGTTCTCAAGCGTCGCCACCTCCCATGAACCGCCGAGCATCGTCGCCGCTCTGCCATTGTGAAACTCCTTCTGAATCGGATCGATATTGGCATATCCGCCCTGAATCAGGCTGTTCAGAAATTCAGCCGCCTCTATCCCCTCAGGACTGTTGATATAACCGTCGGCCTGACTGCCGTCCGCGCTCACCAGATCCGTGCCGTTTGATATCCAGAACTGTTCCAGAACATACGGAAGTCCCTCCCCCTTGTCCATAATAATGTTCGTGCCGACCACGCCGTCTTTTGTCAGCTTTTTCGCCGCGTCATAAAACTCTGTCCACGTCCATGCCTCCTCCTTAGACTCCGGTATGCGTATACCGGCTTCCGCCAGCATATCCGCATTATAGAACAGAGCTACCGAGCTTTCCGTCGCTCCCACCGCGTAAATCTTACCGTCATATGTATTCTGCTGTTTGGAGGAATCCAGAAAATCACCCCACTCCTCTTCCGAAAAAAGATCATCCAGCGGAAGGATAATCTCATTCGCCGCATAGACGGACACCGTGGGACCGTCCACAAAGAGAATGTCCGGCAGATCATTTGACGTGATCGCCGCATTGATCTTATCCTCGTAAGCGTAGGAATCTGCGCGCACAATGGCTTCCCTGCGCAAATGGATCCTGCCCTTATGCGCCTGATTGAATGCTTCTGTTTTTTCCACCCACCACTCCTCTATGGCAGGCTCATCCGTCGGGCTCCACACTGTAATAACCGACTCTCCGGCCTCATTGACCCGCTCCTTCGTCTGTCCGCATCCCGTACACAGACAGCCAGCCAGCATGACTGTAAATACTGCCGCAATCCCTTTTCTTTTCATTTTGACCGCTCTCCTTTCTTTTTCCACACGCAGGTAATTGCGAAACTCATCAAATCCCGGCTTTTTTTTGCAAATTCAACAACCTTAAAAGAGTTTCGCAATTGCCTGTTGCCCACACTCGGACGCACCGGTTTCCTTATACCGCTTTTTCACGCCATACAGATTTCATACGGGCCACCTCCGAACGTCCGACGCACTCCGGGGTATCCGTCGACAGCTCGAAGCACCCGTCCTCAGATCCTGTGTAAAACACTTTCGTACCCACCGCTTCTCCATCGTTGACGTAGACCTCCACGACACGTCTGTCCACATAGATTTCCAGCGTCCTGACTTCCTCCACACCGGCCCGGAAACAGATCCCCTCGCTTTTGACCCCTTTGGTCACTATTCGCAGTCCGTCTTCATCGTTTACGAGAGAGAGCGACTTTTCCGCGTCCCCTCCAAGCCGGATGGTAAAATAAGCGTTCCCGGAAAAATTCAGATGCGCCCTGTACGCGCCGCCCTCTATCTCCGGGAGCCGTATCTTCTCCCCCTCTCCCTGATAGAGCAGCTCTCCCTTTAGCTCCAGAATCTCACGCACCGGCGTCATATACAGCTTTCCGTTCCGGATGCAGAGCTCTCTCGGTATCGTCATGCTTCCGTATGCGCCATTCTCATGCGCCACATGCTCCTCATAAAAATCGGAAATCCACCCGATGCTGATCCGTCTTCCCTGATGCCAAAAGCTCTGCATCGCGTAACAGTTGCTTCCGAAATCAAACCAGCCGTCGCTTTCTATCTCAAATTTCCCCTCCCGCATGTTCCCTGTGTAATATCTGCTCATCTGGTATCTTCCGCATTCGTCGCGGTGTTCCATCCACGCGCCTATCGCCACGTATTTGCCGTCCAGCTCCATAAAATCAGGACATTCAAAACAGCGGATTTTTTCTCTTGTCTCCACAAGCAGCGGATGCGCATACTCCCAATGTTCTCCATCCGCGGACTCATACAAAAGGATCGCTCCCTGTCCGTCTATGGCGCTTCCCAGCACCATGTACCAGCGGTCCTTCATCCGCATCACTTTCGGATCCCTGAAATCAAAGGACGCCCCTTCCGGCCGCTGCCCGATCACACACGTTTCCTCTGAAAAATGTATCATGTCCCGGCTGCGCATCATCCACTGCTGCTCCACCGTGTCTTCGCCGTCCTGCACCGGTCCCTTGTGTCTGGTCAGATAAAAAATCACCTCTTCCCCGGAAGCGACTGCACAGCCGGAAAATGCGCCGCCCTTCACTTCCTCCTGATTTTCCAGAATCTCCTCCTGCGGAGCCAGCACAACGGGGAGATGAACCCAGTGCGTCAGATCCCTGCTGGCAGCGTGACCCCAATACATGTTCGACCATCGCTGTCCGTGCGGATTGAACTGGTAGAACATATGGTAATATCCCTGAAAATGGCAGAGACCGTTGGGATCGTTGAGCCAGTTCTTCCACGGCGAAAAATGATAGGTCTCCCGATCCGGCCGGTCATACCAGACCGCCTCATCCACCTCACAAAAACTGCCGTCCGCCTCATCCTTCTCCAGATAGCGCACTCCCGTCTCCAGCATATTCCCGCCGCTCAGGTAGCACAGCGTAACCTCACAGTCCTTGCAGCGGATCTCGTAATCCGTATCAGTCTGCAGCGGCATTTTCAGCCATGCAAAGTGATTCCTGCCTGCCGGCTTCTCCGCCGTCGTCAGAGAACCGTCGGCATTTCCAGTCAGGACACAGATTCTGCCCCCTTCGGCTGTCTGTCTTGCAAAAACCTCCAGACATGTGTATTGTTGTGTGTTTATCTTTTTCATCCCAGCCTCCTTGGATATCGCAAATCCATGTTTTCCATCGTTTCCTGCATCCCTCTCTCTTGTAGAACCGTTTCCACCCAAAATATGATGTATATATAAGTATTTTTGTTATTATCCGTCCTTTTTATCCTGATATTCAATGGAACCCGTTCCACATGTTTCATTATATTTTCCTTTCCCACGTTTGTCAATCTCTGCATTGTATCTTTTACCCTATACACAAAAAAGCAGGGGTTGTTTTTATGCACATTGCACAACCCTGCCTTTTTCCACCTCCGGTATCTGACCCCTGATCGCCTCCGTCTTACCGTCAGACGGTACTTTCAGCCCGCATTTTTCGTTGTTCCCCCATAAGAGATCTCCACATTCAAAATCTGTCTGTGAAGAATGTCTCTTCGCTGCTCAATCTGATCAAGCAGTGTGCTCACAGACACCTCCGCCAGCAGCGGCGTATTCTGACGAATAGAAGTGATCTGCGGATATGCCATCTGCGTCACGCTCGTTGCGTCAAATCCGACCAGACTGATATCCTCCGGTATCCGCATCCCTCTTCTTCTGGCTATGTTCATACAGGCCACTACGCCTAAATCCCCTGAAAATATCCCATCCGCATCCGGATATTCGTCCATCAGCCTGTCCGCCGCTTCGCAGAAAGCCTCCCAGCCGAAAACATTCCAATCCATAGACACCGTTTCCACCTTCACGCCGTGTTCCTCGAGCGTCCTCTGAAATACCGTATGTCTCTCGTTTGCCAGAATATGCGGCGACACACCGGCTACCTGTATCACATTCCTTCGCCCGTCACGGATCATCAGCTCCGCCGCCAGTTTTCCCCCCGCGGCATGATCGCTTCCCACAATCGGTATTTTCGGGCCAAAATCGCGGTCGATGGAAACAATCGGCTTCTCATGCCGCAGATATTCCTCGCCGTCAAGACAGTGTGATCCCGTAATAATCCCGTCCACAATATTCCGCTCCAGCATGTCCAGATATTCCCGCTCCCTGTCGCTGACGCCTACCGCGTTACAGACCATTGTCTTATAGCCCTGCCGGTATAACTGCATCTCTATGTTTTTGACCAGACAGGAAAAAAACGGATGATCCAGATCAGGCACAATCACACCCACAATCCCGCTTCTGTTGCGGAAAAGATTCCGTGCCAGCTCATTCGGTGTATAATTCAGTCTTCGTATGGCCTTGTCTATTTTCTTTTTTGTCTCCGGCGATACATAACCGGTATTGTTGATCGCACGGGACACGGTCCCGACACCGACCCCTGCTTCCTTCGCCACATCCCTGATACTTGCCATGCCTCTTGCTCCTGTTATGATTTACAAAACCTTACTTATCAGTCTATCACCGACCCTCTCCGAATGACAAGCCCCCCTTACCTTTTCTTCGCAAAACATACCCTTTTTTCTGCAATCCGTTCTTTCTCCTTGACACTTCCTCACTAAATATAATATGTTAATGTAAGATTTCAACAAAATTTTATGTAATAATGTTATTTTCTTATCAATCAAGCGTACCGGAGGAGATGTCTATGCAGACACTTAGAAATATCATCAGCCGCTATATGCGGTCCGTCACCTTTTTTCTGGTCATCGCCCTATTAGCGATGATCCTGTACCTCCAGATTACCCACGAGAAAAGGCAGGCCTTCGAGACCGCCACGGAAACGTTCCGCCAGATCGAACAGGTTCTGGAAAAAAATCAGACGGAGCTTTCCGAAACCAGAGCAGCCTACCGCCAGACGTGCCTGCACAACGCAGAGGCTATCGCTTATATCATCGAAAATAACCCTTCCGTCTTAAACAGTGTGGCGGATTTAAAGGAGATCGCCGCGCTCCTTGAGGTGGATGAAATCCACATATTTGACACCACCGGCCGCATTTATGCCGGAACCCACCCGCAATATTACGACTTTACCTTTGATTCGGGCGAGCAGATGCGGTTTTTTAAGCCCATGCTCACGGACAAATCCCTGCGTCTCGTTCAGGATATCACACCCAACACGGCGGAGGCGAAGCTGATGCAGTACTCCGCGCTCTGGAGCAAAAACAAAGCGTTTATCGTTCAGATCGGCATGGAGCCGGTCAATGTGCTGAAAGCGACGGAGAAAAACGAACTCTCCTATATATTTTCCCTGTTCCGTGTCAATCCGGACGCCAACTATTACGCCATTCAAAAGTACAGCGGAACCATTGTCGGCTCCACCGATTTATCCTGCGTCGGACTGGATCTTTCGGAAATCGGGCTGAGCCTGATCGACATCGCCGCGCAGGAAAAGGGCTTTCATGCGGACGTAAACGGCGAAATGTCCTACTGTGTGTTTATGGAGATCGGTGAAAATTATATCGGCCGCATCCTCTCCTGCCGGGATCTGTACCGCCGGATTCCGTCCACCGCAGCCGCGCTTGCCGCCTGCCTGATTACCATTGCGCTGATCCTGTCCTATGTAGCCACCCGCTACATGAACCGCTATGTGGTCGAGGGCATAGACAGCATAAATGAAAAGCTGCACAGCATCGCGCTTGGCAATCTGGATGAGATCGTCGACATCAAAAGCAGCGTTGAGTTCGCAGATCTGAGCGATTACATCAACAGAATGAAACAGAGCATTCTGGATAACAACCGCAAGATGTCCTATGTCCTTGACAAAACCAATATGCTTATCGGCGTGTACGAATACAATCCGCACATGAAACGGGTGCGCATCACTGGGCATGTTCCTAAAATCCTCGCCCTGGAAGTTTCGGAGGCCGGACGGCTCTCTGGCGATTACAAGGCTTTCCGTGAATTTATTGCCGGACTGCGAAAGCACCCCGTCGCCGGTGAAACCTGCATATTTTCCTGCAGGGACCGCTATGTCAAACTGGAGGAAGTCAGAGAGAACGACGAGATTTTCGGTGTCATTATCGACGTGACGGATGAAATTGAGAAGCGGAAGAAAATAGAAGCCGAGCGTGACTACGACGCGCTGACCGGCCTGTACAACCGCCGCGGTCTGGAAAACCGGCTGTCCGCCCTGTCTGCGCATGAACCGCCCGGCTGCGGCGCACTCATCATGATCGACGCAGATAATCTGAAAGTGATCAACGACACCTACGGCCACGACGCCGGAGACGTCTATCTTCGGGAAATCGCCGGATTGTTCCGGGATTTCGGTCCGAAGAGCTGTGTGTCCGCAAGACTTGGCGGCGACGAGTTTGTCCTGTTCTTATACGGTTATGACAGTGAACAGGAAGTGACCGACGCCGTGTCGCTTCTTGCAGAACTGGAAAGTTGCAGCTATGCGGATTTAAACAGCCAGGTGCGGGTTCCCATTCGCTTTTCCTTCGGTTTCAGCCTGACAGGGCAGTCCGCAGACTACGAAAAGCTGATGAAGGAAGCAGATGAAAAGATGTATGAAAACAAAAGGAAGCGGAAGGAGTCAGGCGTATAAGTACGTCTCACTCCACCCGCTTCGCCATAAAGCAAAACCTGCGCCCACCGCATGACAGGCGCAGGTTTCTTTATTTTACGGATTCTCCAGCTGTGCCGCCACGTCAGCCTCACAGCTTCTCATAGCCTGAATGGTCTTGTCAAACAGGTCGTCCAGCTCCCAGCCGAGCATTTCCGCTCCCTGTGCAATGACTTCTCTGGAACAGCCCGCCGCAAACTTCTTGTCCTTAAACTTCTTTTTCAGACTCTTGACTTCCATATCCATCGTACTCTTCGAGGGACGCATCAGCGCGCAGGACCAGATCAGCCCCGTCAGCTCGTCAGACGCAAAGAGAACCTTCTCCATCTCAAGCTTCGGCTCCTCCTCGCTGCAAAGCCCAAAGCCGTGGGAGCAGACCGCATAAATCATGTCCTCGCCCACGCCGCCTTCACGCAGAAGCTCCGGCGCCTTCTTGCAGTGCTCGTCCGGATAAAGCTCGAAATCTATATCGTGCAAAAGTCCGGTAATCCCCCAGAACTCTTCTTCCGCCCCGTAGCCCAGCTCCTTCGCATACCAGCGCATCACGCCTTCCACGGTCAGGGCGTGCTGGATATGAAACGGCTCTTTGTTGTATTTCTTTAAGAGCGCCAGCGCCTGTTCGCGGGTCACGCTGCTCTTCTTCGCCTCTCCGGCCGCCTGCTTCTTCACGGATTTCGCCGTATCGGAAGGCTTCTTGTCCAGACTTTTCATGGTCGGGAAGAGCAAAACGTCGCGGATCGCCGGGGAGTTGGTAAGCAGCATCACCAGCCGGTCAATGCCGTATCCGATACCGCCCGTGGGGGGCATACCGATCTCCAGCGCGTTCATGAAATCCTCGTCCGTCGTGTTGGCTTCCTCGTCACCCGCCGCAAGGGCTGCCTCCTGCGCCCTGAAACGCTCACGCTGGTCAATCGGATCGTTTAACTCGGAATAGGCGTTGCACATTTCCCGCGCCGTGATAAACAGCTCAAACCGCTCCACATAGTCCGGCTTATCCGGCTTTCTCTTGGTGAGCGGGGAAATCTCCACAGGATGATCCATGACGAAGGTGGGCTGTATCAGATGCTCTTCCACAAACTCCTCGAAGAAGAGATTGATGATATCCCCTTTTGTATGGCGCTCCTCGTAATGTACGTTTTTCTCGTCAGCAAGCTTTTTAGCCGCCGCGGCGTCCGGCACTTCATCGAAATCGACGCCCGCATATTTCTTCACGGCTTCCACCATGGTGATCCGCTCAAAAGGCTTGCCCAGATCGATCTCCACATCCCCGTAGGGCACGGTTGTGGTGCCGCAGACTTCTTTCGCCACATGGCGGAACATGTTCTCGGTCAGATCCATCATCCCGTTGTAATCGGTGTAAGCCTGATACAGTTCCATCAATGTAAACTCGGGATTGTGTCTGGCGTCAAGTCCCTCGTTGCGGAATACCCGCCCGATCTCATAGACTCTCTCCATGCCGCCCACGATCAGCCGTTTCAAATATAATTCCAGAGAAATGCGAAGCTTCACATCCTCGTCAAGGGCATTGTAATGGGTCTCGAAAGGTCTTGCCGCCGCGCCGCCCGCGTTGGACACGAGCATGGGCGTCTCCACCTCCAGAAATCCCTGCCCGTCCAGATAACGTCTGATCGCACTGATGATCTTAGAGCGCATCACGAAGGTCTTCTTCACGTCCGCGTTCATAATCAGATCCGTATATCTCTGCCGGTAGCGGATATCCGTATTAACCAGTCCGTGATACTTTTCGGGAAGGATCTGCAAACTTTTTGACAGCAGTGTCACTTTTGACGCATGAACGGATATCTCGCCGGTTTTCGTCCGAAAGACCTCGCCGTCGACACCCACAATGTCACCCACGTCATATTTCTTGAAATCGGCATAAGGCTCCTCGCCTATGCTGTCTCTCGCCACATAGACCTGAATATCCCCCTGCAGATCCTGTACGTTGCAGAAGGACGCCTTACCCATAACGCGTTTGCTCATAACACGGCCCGCAACGGAAACGGCGCTGCCTTCGAGCGTGTCAAAATGATCCGTGATTTCCTGACTGTGATGGGTTACATCGTATTTTGTGATCTGAAAAGGATCTTTGCCGGCCTCCTGCAAGGCTGCAAGCTTCTCTCTGCGCACCTTCAAAAGCTGGTTAATATCCTGTTCCTGCTGCTTATTCTGTGTATCCGCCATAATGCTGTCCTTTCTCCGAAACCCGCCCCGATACTCCGGGCGTTAGTTAGACCTCTGTATCTCCAATACCTTATACTGGATGACGCCCGCCTGTGTCTCCACCTCTACCGTATCGCCGACCTTGCTTCCGATCAGCGCCCTGCCCACGGGGGACTCGTTGGAAATCTTTCCCTTTAAGCTGTTCGCCTCGGTAGAACCTACGATCTTATACTCTAATTCCTCATTCAATTCCACATCCAGTATCTTCACCTGACAGCCGATGTTGATCTTGTCGAGATCCACCTCGTCCTCCACTACAACCTCGGCATTTTTCAGGATTTTCTCCAGCTCCTCAATTCTTGCCTCTATGTCGCGCTGCTCGTCCTTAGCCGCGTCGTACTCAGCGTTCTCGGAGAGATCGCCCTGCTCTCTGGCTTCCTTGATTTTCTGGGCCACTTCCTTACGCTTTACCACCTTAAGTTCATGTAACTCGTCCTCGTATTTGCGCAAGCCTTCATACGTTAAAATATTCTTTTTCTCCTGCATGGTAAAAACTCTTCCTTTCCTACAATATATTACTATCACAGTGTAGCTCGATTCCGCTTCGCTTCATCTCGCTCGCGGGCTTCGCCCTATGCATCCGCAATCCGGAAAAATTGTCAGTAAACTGCCATTTTTCCATCTTACGTCTGCGTACTGCTCATTGCTGTCGCGTATATTTTTCTATAATACCCACTTTTCACTACAGTGTCAAGATATTTGATGGGCGATATATAGACAACCCGCCCGTTTTTTCTGGCGCAGTTTCGCTCCTTTTCCGGGTGGGAAGCCAGATCCGCATAGACCGTCTGTTCTTCCCGCTCCACTCTCGGTACTCTCGGCGTTTCCGCGAAGTCCAGAATCACCCCGCTGCACCGTTCCCTGCCGCAGCGAAGCCCTTCCTCCGTGACCAGATAGGGACTCATGTCCGGCACCAGCCCGTATTCGTAACCGTAAGCGTCAAGCGCTTCCGCCTCCTCCTCCCAGATATCCGCCCCCTCCACCTCCTCATAGTGAAAGCGCAGGCTGTTAATTCTCGGCAGATACGGCGCAAGCAGCCGTCCGGTCGTCTCCATCTGCCAGGCCGTATCTTCCGGCCTGCCCAGCAGTACATTCACCCTTCCCCTTTGAAACAGGCAGTCGGCGGCGCAGACCGCAAACATAGCGGCAGCCAGTCTCTCCATCGTCTCCGGACGCGGCTCCCAGCGCGCTCTCCCCTCTTCTGACAGTAGTGTCATTATTTGCGGATGGAGAAACGCGTCCGCCATTCCCGGCGCGCCGTGTAAGGCAGTCTCCATCGCCTCCGTCAGCGCCTCCTGCGGCCACGGTTTCTTTTTATAGTAGAAACACGGTACCGGACAGTCCACGGGCACGAACAGCCCGCCCGTCTCCGCCGCCTCCAGCGCCTTTCCCGGCAGGGATGCGCCCTCCCACCAGTGTCTCTTGGCGGCGGTCATTTTATGCATATCCTGTATGGGATGAAAATAGACAATGCTCTCCGTTTCCATCGTGTTTTCTCCTGTGCCGGTATTTGTTCTGACACAGTATATGTCTCCGGTCCTGCAGACATGCAGACAGATTTTCGCTACTTAGCCGGTACGCCCGTTCACATGGATTCCACCAGCCGCCTGATCTCCTCAAAGGTTTCCGCCTGATTCACGATCCCTCTGAGTCTGGCGGATCCGGGCAGTCCCGCCGTATACCATGACAGGTGTTTCCTCATTTCCCGGACGCCGGTATATTCTCCCTTTGTTTCCATCTGCAGCGCAGCGTGACGCAGAATCATTTCCTTTTTCTCTTCCACGGACGGCGCAGCCGGTACCCGTGCCCCCTCCAGATATGCCGCGATCTGCCCGAACAGCCACGGATTTCCTCTGGCGGCCCGGCCGATCATCACGCCGTCGCATCCTGTCTGCCTGATCAGTCTTTCCGCACTCTCCCCGTCGGTTACGTCCCCGTTTCCGATTACGGGTATGGAGACCGCCTCCTTCACTCTGGCTATGATCTCCCAGTCCGCCTCCCCGCTGTAAAACTGTTCTCTCGTTCTGCCGTGTACGGCCACCGCCGCCGCCCCCGCGTCCTCCGCGATCTTCGCTATCTCCACCGCGTTGACGTGATCCGCGTCAAATCCTTTGCGGATTTTCACCGTGACGGGCTTCCCAATGGCCTTCACCGTGGCGGCAATGATTTTCCCTGAAAGCGCCGGTTCCCGCATCAGCGCAGACCCTTCCCCGTTGTTCACGATCTTCGGCACCGGACAGCCCATGTTGATATCCAGCACGGCAAAGGGCCGCTCCTCGATCCGCTTCGCCATTTCGCTGACGATCTTCGGATCCGAACCGAACAACTGCAGGGATACCGGCCCCTCCTGCGGATGAATCGCAAGCAGCCCCTCCGTATTTTTATTGCCGTACATAATGGCTTTGGCGCTCACCATCTCCATCCCGCAAAGTCCCGCCCCCTGTTCGCTGCACAGCAAACGAAAAGGCAGGTCCGTCACGCCTGCCATGGGAGCCAGTATCAGATTGTTTTTCAGAGTAACGCCGCCGATCACGAGCGGCCTCAGTAAATGCCCCATACCTTTCACACCAATCCTCCATGTCTGATTCATAAACCGTAATCCAGCCAGCCGGCTCTTTCGCGGTCAGTCCGATTCCTGTATCGGCTCGTGGAGGATAAACACACGGTAGTACAACTGCAGGGACTCTAACATTTCCTGCCGGTTCCTGCGGATCTCTCCCACCAGAAGGCCGCTGCTGATCTCGTCATAGAGCAGATCGTCCTCCTCCGCGTCCGTCTCCAGGGAAATGCTGCCGTCCGCCTCGAAGACAACGGTGAAAATACCGCCCACCTCCTCCGTGAAAAGCACGCAGATGACATGCAGTTCATCCTTGATTGACTGCGGAATCTTATCAAACTTTTCATTAAAATAATATTTCTGCTCGTAAGCGTTCGCGCCGCAGAGCACGATTCTTTTATCCTCTTTTACCATCCGTCCGCTCCCACTGCCGCTGCCTTCTGGAAACGACATGTATGTCATATTGTTAAACGTAACCGTAAAGTCCCCTGACGGACACTTCCCCCGCGTAGACAAGAACGGTTTCCCCCGTCTCCTTCTCCACGATCAGTTCCCCCGTGCCGGTAATGCCACGCGAAATGCCGGTATACTCCCCCGCGGGATCCAATACGCGGACGGCTGCGCCTTTGCCGATCAGCCGCGCCTCATAACGTTCCTTTAAGGCGTTCAGCGTGAGCGTCCCTTCAAAAGTCTCGTAATTGTTCTCAAACCGCGAAAGAATCTGCGCCAGCAGCTCCGCCCGGTCAAACCGCTGTCCGGACTCTATTTTCAGGGAAGTGGCGGTCTTGCGGATCTCCTCCGGAAACGCCTCCGCGCTCTCCTGATTCACGTTGACGCCAACGCCTGCCACCAGAAACTGCATTTCGTTCATTTCCGGCGTCATGCTCATCTCAGTCAGAATGCCGACTACCTTTTTCCCGTTCACCACAATATCGTTGGGCCACTTGATGCCCGCGTCAAGACCGGTCATCCCATGGATGGCCTCCGCCACGGAAAGGGCCATCACGAGCGTAATCATGGACGCCTTGTCCGGAGCAAACGACGGGCGCACGACAATCGTAAAGTAAACAGAGCTGCCCGCAGGCGATTCCCACGACCTGCCTCTGCGGCCTCTGCCGGCAGTCTGCCTGTCCGCCGCCACCGTGGTGCCATGGGGCGCGCCCTCCTCCGCCAGACGCTTGGCGTCCGGATTCGTGGAACCGGTGGACTCGTAAAACACAAGCCGCTGTCCCGCCCATTTCGTGTGAAGCCTGCTGGCAATCTCACTCTCCGAGTATACGTCCGCCGGACTCTCCACCAGACGATAGCCGCGGCTTGGCACCGATTCAATCCGGTACCCCTCCTCTTTTAGCTGGTTGATCACCTTCCAGACCGCCGTGCGGGAAACGCCGAGACGGTCGCAGAGCTGCTGCCCGGACACATAATCCGCACTGTTTCGCAGACATGCTAAAATATCGGATCTGTCTGTCTTCATGGACTTATCTCCATTCCATAATGTATGTTACTATATATTTGCGAAACTCTCTTAATGTTGTTGAATTTGCACAAAAGGCCACGATATGATGAGTTTCGCAATTACCTGACGTATATCATTTATCATCACATCCGTCTGTTCTTTTTACGCTCCGCCAAGTGTCACAGCCATAACCGCCTTGATCGTGTGCATCCGGTTTTCCGCCTCATCAAACACGATGGACTGCGGCGACTCAAATACCTCGTCCGTCACTTCCAGCTCCGCCATGCCGTACTTTTCACCGATCTCCCTGCCGATTCCGGTCTGATGGTCGTGGAAAGCAGGCAGACAGTGCATGAACACCGCGTCTTTTCCTGCCAGATCCATGACCTTCGCATTGACCTGATAAGGCGAAAGATCATGCAGACGCTCCTCCCAGATCTGCTCCGGCTCGCCCATGGACACCCACACGTCCGTGTATACCACGTCGGCTCCCGTCACGCCCTCCGCCACATCTTCCGTCAGACGGATGGAACCGCCGTTTTCTTCCGCGATCTCCCGACAGGTTTTCACAAGCGCCTCCTCCGGGAAATATTTTTTGTTCGTGCACGCCGTAAAATGCATTCCCATCTTGGCGCAGACCACCATCAGAGAGTTGCCCATATTGTAGCGGGCGTCCCCCATGTAAGTCAGCTTAATGTCCTTCACGCGGCCGAAATGCTCCCGTATGGTCAAAAGATCCGCCAGCATCTGGGTCGGGTGAAACTCGTTGGTCAGGCCGTTCCATACCGGCACGCCCGCGTACTTCGCCAGCTCTTCCACAATCTCCTGCCCGTATCCGCGGTACTCGATTCCCTCGTACATGCGCCCCAGAACCCGCGCCGTGTCCGCGATGCTCTCCTTCTTGCCGATCTGGGAACCCGACGGATCCAGATAAGTCGTTCCAAGACCGAGGTCATGAGCCGCAACCTCGAAGGAGCACCTCGTCCTGGTACTGGTCTTCTCAAAGATCAGCGCCACGGTTTTTCCCCGCAGACTGTCCACCGGGATTCCCTTCTTTTTCTTATCCTTCAAATCCGCCGCCACGTCCAGCATGTATGATATTTCCTCCGGAGTAAAATCCAGAAGTTTTAAAAAACTGCGCCCTTTCAAGTCCATGATACCATATCCTCCTTATGTAGTGCCTGTGCCTCTTTCTGTCTCTGCTCTTTTCCCCTGCTCATGAAATAAGCGGACCCGAAAGTCGCCGCACAAAATCTTAACAGGACGGTTCCGCAGAGCCGCCCTGTCGTTTTCCTTTATAGAAAATTGCAACGATTCTTATTTTAAAATTTCTCTCGCCGAAGCCGCCAGTCCCGCCAGCCCCTGAATCTCCGAGGGAATGATAATCTTCGTCGCCTGACCGTCCGCCGCCTTCTCGAAGGCTTCCAGACTCTTAATCTTTAAGACTGCCTCGTCCGCACCGGCTTCACGGATCATACGGATACCGTCGGCTGTCGCCTTCTGGACTTTCAGGATCGCCTCCGCTTCACCTTCCGCCTCACGGATCATCTTCTCCTTCTGGGCCTCCGCGCGCAGGATCGCGGACTGCTTCTCCGCCTCTGCCTCCAGAATCGCCGATTCCTTCTGACCTTCCGCTACCAGAATGGTGGATTTCTTCTCACCCTCCGCACGCAGAATCGCTTCACGGCGCTCACGCTCCGCCTTCATCTGTTTCTCCATGGCATCCTGAATCGCCGCCGGCGGAATGATATTCTTAAGCTCCACACGGTTCACCTTGATGCCCCAGGGGTCTGTCGCAATATCAAGGGAAGCGCGCATCTTTGTGTTAATCACCTCTCTTGAAGTCAGCGTCTGGTCAAGCTCCATCTCACCGATAATGTTTCTAAGGGTCGTCGCCGTCAGATTCTCAATCGCCATAATCGGATTTTCCACACCGTAAGCAAACAGCTTCGGGTCCGTGATCTGGAAAAAGACCACCGTGTCGATCCGCATGGTAACGTTATCCTTCGTAATCACAGGCTGGGGTGCGAAATCCACCACCTGCTCCTTCAAAATCACTCTTTTCGCCACCTTGTCGATAAAGGGAACCTTAATATGAAGTCCCACCGACCATGTCTGCTGGTATGCGCCCAGCCGCTCCACCACGAACGCCTGCGCCTGCGGCACAATCTTGATACAAGATGCCAGAATCAGCACAATCAGTACCAATACAACAAGTAACGCTACAAGTCCACCCATTTTTTCCTCCGTTTCCGAAAGGACACAAAGCCCGCAGCCGCTCCGTACGCCACGGCTACAGCAGTTCTTTCTTCTCCTCTACAATAAGTTTCACGCCGTTTATGGCAAGCACGATCACCACGGCTCCCACCGGCAGCTTCTCCTCGTCCGTCTTCGTCCGCGCGGACCACTCCATACCGCCCACATTCACCTGTCCGATGCCCTGTAAATTGTCAATCTCGCTGATGACTATGGCCTGCCGCCCCACAAGACTCTCCGCGTTCGTGCGCACCCGGTCTTTGTTAAAATATTTTACCGCAACAGGTCTTGTAAAATACAAGAGCAGCGCCGAAACCACGAGAAAGAGTATGATCTGTAATATAACCGGCAGATGCAGCAAGGAAGCCAGCGTAGCCACAAGCGCGCCGCCCGCGAACCAGACGGTGGTGAGTCCCATCGTCAAAAGTTCTATCACAACCAGCGCCACAAGGATGACCAGCCAGACCACCGTCATGTTTAACGCCTGTATCTCCATCTTCTTCCCTCCCTGACATTATTATCGCATATTATCCCCAAAGTGGCAAGAACTAACCTGCGGGCGTTCAACAGCCACACGTTCAGTTCCGCACAACGCCTGCACGGAGAATGCTGCTTTTTAGCATTCTCCCATGTGAGACTTAGTACTTCTTAACGAAGCAGCCTTTGCTGCTGCGTTTTTAGAAGTACTTCTCACATTGTTACCAGAACACCTGTCTGTCAATGAGCAGTCCTTCGTGGTTTCCGGCACGCCGGAAATGGGTCGCGTCGCCCACGTTTGTCTCGCCGTTAATCGCGGCTCTTGCCGCCTCCCAGCAGCTTTCCGGAATATCGCCGCCGTACACTCTGGCCACCTTGCCGTTGAGCGCAGGCGTAAACTGTCCCGACGCGAAAATAACGCCCGATATTGTATTCGGATATGCCGCGCTTCTGACACGGTTCATCACCACCGCGCCCACCGCCAGCTTTCCGTTGTAAGTCTCGATGCCTGCCTCGCAGTAAATCAGCGCCGCCAGCAGTCTCGTATCGTCGCCGCCCACTACCACGGCTCCTCTGTTGGCCGTAAGCTTCGCCTTCCGCTCTTCCTCTTCTCTCTTCTGAATCGCGATCAGCGTCTCACCCTCGTCAATATGGAAGTCAATGTCCACATACTCCGCCGAAACATAACCCGTCTCGCCCTCGTAATCCACACTGATCCAGTCCTCATCGAGCACCTCGACGATTTCCAGCTCCTCGTCACGGGGAATAAATCCCACCGCCTCCGCTTCCGGCTCCGGATCTTTCCTTACACAGAGCGTATCCGTCTCAATCTGTACAATGAGGTTGCCCACATCGTTCGCCAAAAGCTCGGCGTCCTCCCCGAAGAGCAGATATTCGTCGCTCGCCCAGCCCACAAGATCTCCGCTCCGCAGTCTTGTCCAGCCGTCTTTTCTCTCCAATATTCTGCCGCCGCAATCCTTGTAGAGCAGGCCGACCTTATCCGACTCCTCGTCTGCTTCCGCCCGCACATTCATAGCGATCTGTACGTTAGCCATGACCAGATCCGTTTCACGCTCCGAGCCGTTCGCCTCTGACACTTCCGCCAGTTCCTTCACTGCCTCCGCGTTCGCCGCTCTTCCCGTAGGATCTACGATCTGTGCCACACCTGCATTCATCGACTCCAGATACTCGCTCCTGCTGGTAGCCTGTACTTCCAGAGGCAGACCGCATAAACATATCCAAAGAATGAAACCGGCTTGCAGAAGTCTATACCATTTCCGCATAAACATCCCTCCATCTTCATCCATACAGGAAATTTATGATTTCCCAATAAATCAAAAAGATAAAGATTGTTACAAAATTGTTACATTTTGATTAAGTATGGATTATTTTAGCAAAACGCCAATTCTTTGTCAAGTTTATACAATTTGTCCCCGTTTTATCTCTATATTTTGTTACTAATTTTTTACAAAACACAAGATGTTCCGACACTGTTTCCGGATAGGGCTCTCTGCGGCAGTTAAGCCCCGCCCGTTTTCCAAACCGCTCCTACAGTTTTTTGGACTTCTCCACCGTCGCCAAAAGCGCATCCATCACTGTCCCCCGGAAACCGGCCTCCTCCAGCACGCGCACACCCTCTATCGTCGTGCCTCCCGGAGAACATACCATATCCTTTAGTTCTCCCGGATGTCTCCCTGTCTCTAACGCCAGTCTGGCGCTGCCGTAAACCGCCTGCGCCGCAAACTCATACGCCTGCGCCCGTGGCATCCCCGCCGCCACCGCCGCATCCGCCATGGCCTCGATAAACATAAACACATACGCCGGAGAAGATCCGCTCACGGCCCCCACGGCGTCCATCAGCCGCTCCTCCACCAGACTGGCCTTCCCGAAGCTCTCCATCAGCCGCAGACTGTATTTTATCTCCTCCTCCGATACCGCTTCGTTTATGCACACGCCCGTGCAGCCCGCCCCCACAAGCGCGGGGGTGTTCGGCATACAGCGCACCAGCTTCACCTGCCTGCCGAAAGCCTGCTCCAGCCAGACAAGCGTCTTACCCGCTGCAATGCTGATAATCAGTGTGTCGGGCTGCAGGGCGTCCCTGATCTCGCCGATCACGCCTTCCAGAAACTGCGGCTTCACCGCCAGCAGCAAAACCTCCGCCTCCTGCGCCACCGCTGCATTGGAGTCCTTCACGTCGATGCCGAATGTTTCCCGCACCGCATCCCTGGTTTTCTGTGTTTTCGCGCTGCCGCAGATCTGTGCCGCCGATACGATCCCCTGCTCCAGCATACCGCCGATTATGGCCTGCGCCATATTGCCAAGTCCTATAAATCCTATTTTCATTCTTTCCTCCGTTCCGAAGCCCTTCACATTGAATAACAGTCGCTATTTTCCTGTGTTTTCGATTGTTTTCGCCTTTTCTTATCTTTCCGCCCCAAAATATAAAAACAGTCGTTATAAATATATTAAATCCAGTTTTAACCCATTCTTCTCTGCCGGTAAGCCTCGTAGAGCAAAATGGAGGAGGCCACAGCCGCATTTAAGGACTCCACGCTTCCCTCCATGGGAATCCCGATCAGCGCATCCGCACAGCCTGCCGTCTCGTCCTGCAGACCATTCGCCTCGTTTCCGATCAGAAAAGCCGTACTCTGCCGGTAGTCGAATGCGTCATAAAAGCGCTCCGCTCCCAAATGCGCCGCGTAAACCGCTGTCCCCCGCTCCCGCATCCGTTTAATCACGGAGGTAATATCTTCCGTATAGATAAAGGGCACCCGGAAGACCGCTCCCATCGTGGAGCGGATGGTCTTGGGATTATAGAGATCCGCCGTCCGGCTGCTCATAATCACGCCGTCCGCGCCTGCCGCCTCCGCCGTGCGGAAGATCGTACCCAGATTTCCCGGATCCTGTATATCCTCCAGTATTATAAATAACAGTTGTTTTTCTTCTCTTTCCCGCAGGATTTCTTCTATATTATAGTGCTGCTGCCGCACGAGGCAGAGAATCCCCTGCGGCGTTACCGTATCCGACATGCGGGCAAACACCTCATCCGTCACGATCTCACAGGAAAGTCCGGACAGCTTCTCTCCATACTGCGCGTACATATCTTTTTCGGCGCTCTGCGCAATATAAACCCGGCTGATCAGCTCCGCCGGCGCCTCTCCAAACATTTTCCCGCCTTCCACCACAAAAAGACCGCGCCGGTCACGCTCTTTTTTTTTCGCGAGAAGGGCTGCGGTCTCTTTGATGCATTTGTTGTGTACACTGGTTATCATAGTATTTTCGACATCTCATAGGGGTATTCGGGAATCCCCTTCTCCATACTGAGCGCCTCTTCAATGTCAAAATCCAAAAATTCGCCGTGCTGGTAGCCTACCACCCGGTTCGTCTTCCCCTCACAGAGAATATCCGCCGCATAACAGCCCATAATCGACGCGTAGTAGCGGTCTTTACAGGTAGGCGAACCGCCGCGCTGCATGTAGCCGAGAATCGTAGCTCTCGTCTCAATGCCTGTCGCCGCCTCGATCCGGCGTGCCATGGAAGTGGAATGCCCGATGCCCTCCGCGTTGATAATCAGATGGTGGGTTTTTCCCTTCTTCCTGTTTGCAATGATATTGTTGATGATCTGCTGTTCGTTATAGTCGTACTTTTCCGGGAGCAGAATGTCCTCCGCACCGTTGGAAATACCGCACCACAGCGCAATATATCCGGCATTCCTTCCCATAACCTCTATGATACTGCACCGCTCATGGGAGGAGGAGGTATCTCTCACCTTGTCGATAGCCTGCATAGCCGTATTGATCGCCGTGTCAAACCCGATGGTATACTCCGTACACGCAATATCCAGATCAATGGTTCCCGGCAGTCCGATGGTATTGATGCCGTGTCTCGAAAGAGCCTGCGCGCCGCGGTAGGAACCGTCTCCGCCGATTACCACAAGGCCGTCGATTCCGTGCTTATGGCAGATGTCCGCCCCCTTCTGCTGACCCTCTTCCGTCCGGAACTCATGGCAGCGCGCTGTGCCAAGAATGGTACCGCCACGCTGGATCGTATCAGAAACCGACCACTTCTCCATGTCTATGATCTCTTCATTCAAAAGACCCTGATACCCTTTTTTAATCCCCTTAACCTTCACACCGTTAGCGATTCCCTTTCTGACCACCGCGCGGATCGCCGCATTCATACCCGGCGCGTCCCCACCGCTGGTCAGCACGCCGATCGTCTTAATCTGTTTCGCCATACCGATTTCCATACCTTTCCGTCATGAGTTATGCCTTCTGAATCCTATTTGTATTTTACATGATAAAGAAAGGTTTTTCAACGGTTTTTATCAGGTTTGCCTGTCGTCCGTTCTGCTATTTTCCCGGCTGCTATACCACCTTTACATTCTCTTTGCCATACATTTTCTCCAATCTGCCTACCAGAAGCGCTCCCGCCTCCACGTTCCAGTTCGGCGGCAGCGGATTCATGGCTTTCGGGGTTTCCACGTAGATGACCACGCTGTCCTGCCCCTCCGAATCTTTCAGCACATCGAAAAGACCTTCCTTGTGGCTCTCATACGCTTCCTTTGTCGGAAATTTGATCCAGAGCTTCTTCGGCATCCGCTCGAAGGTCGTGATCTGTTCGCACACCAGCTTCGCGTCTTTATCCTCCTCCACGGACACCCTGCCCCGGATAAAGACCTTGCTGTCCTCCATCACCGCATTGCCGTACCGCTCGTAATCCCTCGGAAAGACGATCACCTCCACAGAGCCAACCAGATCTTCCACCTGCAGGAATGCCATCACCTTTTCATTCTTGGTGTACTTGATCTTTTTCTCCGTAATCATGCCGCCGATGGTGGCCTTCGCGCCGTCCGAAACCCTCGTCGCCCCGGTTTCCTCATCCAGAACAAAATCCGCCGTGGTATTCGTGATATTCTTTTTCCAGGTCTCCCGGTACTCCTCCAGGGGATGGCCGCTGATATAGATGCCAAGCACTTCCTTCTCAAAAGCAAGTTTCATCTCCTTGGAATACTCGCCCACATCGGGAAGGCTTACCCTGTAATCCACCTTCTCTTCCTCGGCCGCCAGATCAAACAGGGTGATCTGCCCCGCCAGATTGTTCTTGCGGTCCTGCTGGATGCCGTCGATCACCTGCATGTACACGCTGAGAAGCTGCTTGCGCGTGCCTCCGAGGCTGTCCATGGCGCCCGCCTTGATAAAATGCTCCACCACGCGCTTGTTCATATCCCGATCTGTCACGCGTGTCACAAAATCTCCCAGATTCTGATAAGGGCCTCTTGCCTCGCGCTCTGCGACCACCGCGTCGATCACGGGACGCCCCACGCTCTTGATGGCGGAAAGGGCGTAGCGGATCTGTCCGTCCGCCACCGAAAAGCCGTTTTCACCCACGTTGATATCCGGCGGCAGAATCTGTATGCCCATGCCTCTGCTCGTCATAATGTACTCCGCCACCTTGCCCGGATTGTCGATGACAGAGGTCATCAGCGCCGCCATAAACTCCACGGGATAATAATATTTCATATAGGCTGTCTGGTACGCCACCACCGCATAGCAGGCCGCGTGGGACTTATTGAACGCGTACTTGGCGAAATCCATCATGGTATCGTAGATGTGGTCCGCCACCTTCTCGTCGATGCCGTTCGCCACACAGCCGGGCACGCCCTCCTCCGGATTTCCGTAAGTGAAATTTTTCCGCTCCTGCTCCATCACATACTGCTTTTTCTTGCTCATGGCGCGGCGCACCAGATCGCTCCGGCCCATGGTATAGCCGCCAAGCTCCCGCACAATCTGCATCACCTGCTCCTGATACACGATACAGCCGTAAGTGGGCGCCAGAATCGGCTCAAGCTGCGGGCAGTCGTAGGTCACCGTCTCCGGATGGTTCTTTCCCTTGATATATTTCGGAATAAAGTCCATCGGTCCCGGACGGTACAGCGAAATACCCGCAATCACATCCTCAAGGCTCTGGGGCTTCAATTCCTTCATAAAGCTCTTCATCCCGCCGCTCTCCAACTGGAACACGCCGTCCGTGCGCCCCGTTCCGAGGGAGGCAAGCACCGCCTTGTCGTCGTAGTCGATCCGGTCAATGTCTATCGAAATTCCCCTGCTCTGTTCCACCAGCCGCACCGCGCTCTGGATCACCGTCAGCGTCCTGAGTCCCAGAAAATCCATTTTGAGAAGGCCCAGCTCCTCAATGGTAGTCATGGGAAACTGGGTGGTGATGGAACCGTCGGCTCCTCTGGATAGGGGCACGAACTCGTCCGCCGCCTCCGGACAGATCACCACCCCCGCCGCGTGCATGGACGTGTGCCTCGGCAGACCCTCTAACCGTCTGCACATGTCGATCAGATTGTGTACCTGCTCGTCCTCCTGATACAGATTTTTAAATTCCGGGTTCATGTCAAGCGCCCGGTCTATGGAAACGCCCTGATTCTGCTCGTTTGGAATCATCTTCGCAATACGGTCCACGTAGGCGTAAGGCAGATCCATCACCCTGCCCACATCCCGGATCACACCCTTGGCCGCCATCGTACCGAAGGTGACAATCTGCACCACCCTGTCGGCGCCGTATTTTTGACCTACATAGTCAATCACTTCCTGCCGTCTCTCGAAGCAGAAATCCACGTCAATATCCGGCATGGAGACGCGCTCCGGATTCAGAAACCGCTCGAAAAGGAGGCTGTATTTGATCGGGTCGATGTTTGTTATTTTCAGACAGTAGGAGACAATGCTTCCCGCCGCCGAGCCTCTGCCCGGCCCTACCGCAATCCCGTTCTCCCGACAATAATTGATATAGTCCCACACGATCAGAAAATAGTCCACGAATCCCATGTTTTTGATCGTGTCAAGTTCATAGCGCAGACGCTCCTGCAAGGAACCGTCATCTTCCGGATAGCGCTCCTTCATACCGTCCTGACACAGCTTGTTCAGGTAGCTCCAGGAGTCATACCCTTCCGGTGCATCATAATGGGGCACCTTATAATTGCCGAACTCGATCTCCACATGGCAGCGGTCGGCGATCCGCTGGGTGTTCTCCACCGCCTCCCATGCGTAGGGGAAAAGCCCCTTCATTTCCTCCTCGCTCTTCACATAATACTGTCCGCCCTCGTAGCGCATCCGGTCCTCGTCGGCCAGCTTTTTCCCTGTTTGCAGACAGAGAAGAATGTCGTGGGGCTGGGCGTCCTGTGCGTAAGTGTAGTGCACGTCGTTGGTTGCCACCAGCGGGATGTCCAGCTCTTTACTCATGCGAAGAAGCACGGAATTGACCGACTGCTGCGCCAAAATCCCGTGATCCTGCAATTCCAGAAAATAGTTATCCTTCCCGAAAATATTCTGATATTTTAAGGCCGCCTTCTTCGCCTCGTCCACAAGCCCCTTCTGGATATAGCGGGGCACCTCCCCCGCCAGACAGGCCGAGAGCGCGATCAGCCCCTCGTGGTACTCCTCCAGCACCTCCAGATCCACACGGGGCCTGTAATAGTACCCCTCTGTAAATCCCCTGCTGACGATCTTCACCAGATTCGCATAGCCCGTATTGTTCTCCGCCAGAAGCACCAGATGATAATAGCGGTCCTCTCCGCCCGTCAGCTCCCTGTCGAAGCGGGAATGGGGCGCCACGTAGACCTCGCAGCCGATGACCGGGTTAATCCCCGCCTCCTTCGCCGCCTTATAGAAATCAACGACGCCGTACATGACGCCGTGGTCTGTGATGGCCGCGCTGTCCATCCCCAGCTCCTTCACATACCTCACATACTCCTTTATTTTGTTGGAACCGTCCAAAAGACTAAACTCCGTGTGGACATGTAAGTGCGCAAACGCCATGGTGGTATCCTTCCCGGAAATCCTGTGTAAATGCCGTAAAGCCGTGTTTTTGCCGTCCCATTTATTATAGACGCCCGGAAGAAATCAGTCAAACACATCCTGCCCGCCGGTATGCTTGATAAAAACTTTCCTACATTACGTCCCTGGTCTCCACCCGCCACACCGACAGATACACGGACACCGCAGCGACCACACACAAAATGGCATAAAACGGCATATGATTCACAAGCGTCGCCGAACCAATCTGCCCCTGCGTAAAGCAGACGATGATAACCGACGCCACAATCGCCGCCTTGGACGACTTCATTTTCAGACCGACCGGAAGGGCGATAAAGCTGATGCTCACCATAGCCGCCGAGGAGAGCACGGCTTCCAGCCAGAACACCGGATCCCCCACAGGAATCCCCGCAGCCGAAATGCCCGTAAAGGGCCATGTCAGTACCAGAACCAGATAAATCACCGCCTTGCTGACCACCATCGCCGCAAAGTTAAAAAGCCACACCGCGCATACCTTTGAAAGAATAATCCGGCTTCGCCTGACCGGATAGGTAAACAGCAGGTTCATCGTCCGTTTTTCGTAAGCTCCCACGATATACGCCGCGATCATCACACCTGTAAAAACAATGTACGCCATATGGACAAACAACCCCACGGATGCGTCCAGCATACTTTTCCCGTAAGTCTGTACCGTCTCCTTCGTCTCCAGCTCCCCCGCTGCCATAAGCAGAAATATAAGAAGGACTGCCGTCGTAACCACCGCGTTGCGGATATATTTTAAAATATTATTTTTCTTCCACTCTAATCTGATCAGTTTAAACATCTTTTCCTCCATGCTTCCGTTTCGCCTCGTCCGAAACACCTGTTGCCGCGCTTTCAAAGCGCTTCTCACTCTGCCGTCAGTTTCAGGAAATAATCCTCAAGCGTCTCCGTCTTTCTCCCGATGGACGTCACCGCCACGTCGTTTAAAGCCAGCATCTTCGTCATTTCCTCCGTTGTGACACGATCGTCATAAATACGGATCTCTTTTCCGTCAATCACTCTGAAATTCGTCAGTCCCAGCTTATCGGCGAGCACATAAGCCGCCCTCTCCGGATTCTGCACCGACAATTCGATACAGGCCAGACTCATCTCCCCGATTTCCTTCAAGCCGATTTCTTTTTTCATCCTGCCCTGATGAATAATACCAATCGTGTCCGCAATGCTCTCGATCTCCGACAGAATGTGGGAGGACACCACCACCGTTGTACCCTGCTCCGCGCACAGTGTCCGCAGCAGTTCGCGAATCTGCTTCATGCCCGCCGGATCAAGGCCGTTGGTCGGCTCGTCGAGAATCAGCAGCTCCGGCTTGCACAAAACCGCCCTCGCAATCCCCAGACGCTCCTTCATACCCAGAGAATAGTTCCTGACGGGCGTTTTCGCCGCCGCCGTCAGATCGAGCATTTCCAACGCCTTTTCCACGCTTCCATGCTGATAATACCCCATATACTCACAGTGCATCCGCAGATTTTCCAGGCCTGTCATATGCTCGTAGAACACAGGGAATTCAATGATGCTCCCGATCCGTCTCATCACCTCATAAGACTGCGGCGTGAGCGGCTTTCCAAACAGCTCAACAGTTCCCATGTCAGGCTTCCAGAGGTTCAGAATCATCTTCATAACGGTCGTCTTGCCCGCGCCGTTCGGCCCCAGAAACCCGTAAATCTCACCCTTTTTCACATGGATATCCACATCTCTTACCAGTTCTTTGCCGCCTATAGATTTGGTAAGGCGGCTGGTTTGTAAAATATAAGACATTTTCGCTGCCTCCTTTCTGGTCCATCGAATATTCTTTGTTCGCTGTACTGTTATCTATTGTAACGGCATCGTTTTTCAAAACTCTTGCTTAATTCTTACAAATTTCTTTCGAAACCTGTTTTATTTATGTCCTTACAGGCCGGTACGACCGGGCACGGTCATTGCAAAACCCGCTTCAATCTGACCGTAAATGTCGTCCTCTCACCGGGGATGCTCTCCAGTGTCAGCGCGCCGCCCATCTGCTCCGCCAGCCTTTTGGCAATGGTAAGCCCCAGGCCGTTTCCCTGCACGCTCCGGCTGCGGGAGTCCTCCATGGTAAAAAGCCGTTCAAAAACGCTGTCCGCAAAGGCGCTGTCAATTCCCTTTCCCTTGTCGGTCACGTCAATATATACCCACCGCTCATCCGATCTGAAAAAAACGCCCAGATACTTTCCCTCTGAGCCGTAGCGGAGCACATTGGAGATGAGGTTCGTCAGAATGCGCTGCAAAGCCTCCCTGTTTCCGTGCACAAGGACAGGCTCCTCCGGCAGCACGATATCCACCTGAAAATCCGCTCCCGTGAGCATTTCATAAAAATCAAGCGCGCTCTCCCGGCACACCTCGCAGACATCCAGTCTGGTGAGATCCACGTCCGCGTCGCCCGCCTCAATCTTCGCCAACGAAAAAAAGCTGTCAATCAGCTCCATCATCGCCTGCGCCTTCTGTTCCGCCTTCACCATCATTTGCAATTCCGCGCGCGCTTCTGATTCTGCCAGTGCCTCTGATCCTGCCCGCGCCTCCAGAGCCGCCTCTTTCTGCGTTCGCATAATTTCCAGATACCCCCGGATCACGGTCAGAGGCGTCTTTAAATCATGGGAAATATTGGACAGCATTTTTCGGGAAGTCGTCTCCAAACGGCGAAAGTCCGCCGCTGCCTTCGCATTCTTTTCCAAAAGACGGTTGATCTGCGCCGAAAGCTCCATCAGTTCTCTGTTATCCGTAAAGACCATGAGCCCCCTGCCGCCGTCCTCATCCAGTATTTCCTTTAGCTTTTCATGGATTTCCCGAAGTTTTCTCTGCGTGCCTGCGCGGAACGCAAACTGCTGGTACAAGACGACTGCCGTAAGAACTGCCACCGCCAGACCCAGCGCCAATACCATCATACCGATCCCCCCAGCTTATACCCGATTCCCCACACGGTCAGCACATACGCGGGATTTCTCGGGTCTTCCTCAATCTTATTGCGCAATCTGCTGATATGCACATTGACGGCGTTTTCGTCCCCGCAGTACGCGTCGTTCCACACAAGGGAATAGAGCTGCTCTTTGGTGTAAACCTTCTTCGGGTTCTGCATAAAGAGTTTCAGTATTTCAAACTCCTTCGCCGTCAGGTCGATGGATTTCTCTCCCTTTTTCACCGTGTAATCAGACAGATTCATGGTCAGCTCCCCGGCCGTCAGAACAGAAAGCGCCTCTTTATCTGCACAGGCGGCCGCACTGTCATACTGCATCGTTCTGCGCAGCGCCGCCTTGATCCGCGCAAGCACCTCCACCACGGAGAAGGGCTTGGTGATATAATCGTCCGCCCCAAGACCCAGTCCCAGCGTCTTATCGCTCTCCGAATCCTTTGCGGAGATAATAATGATCGGCACATAACTGCTCTGCCGTATGTGCTGCATCACGCCCATCCCGCTTATCTTCGGTATCATCAGATCCAAAAGAACAAGATCGCAGGACATATCGTCAAACACAGAGCAGGCCTGCTGTCCGTCAAGGGCGCAGGCCACCTCATAATTTTCTGTCTCCAGATAAGTTTTTAACATTTCGCTGATTTCAGCGTCGTCCTCCACAAGAAGGATTTTGTATGGATGCATCCCTTTACCTCTGTCACTGCGCTTTCTGCGCTTCCTTCTCCAGCGCCTCATCCAGCCATTCCACAAGCTGCAAGTCCACTTTTCCCCTCTGCGCCATATCCTTTAGAATCTGAATCGCCTTAGGCTTCGAAATCGGCTGCTTGTAGGGCCTGTCCGTGGCCACCAGCGCGTCATAGATATCAACCACCGTCAAAAGCCTTGTCTCCAGATCAAGCGCATCGCCTTTCAGTCCTTTCGGATACCCGCTGCCGTCCAGATACTCATGATGGGCGCCCACCCACCCGGGCACCATGGAGAACCCTTTATAAAACTGCACCTTCTCTAAAATCCTGGATGTCATGACCACATGGTTTTCCATCTCTTTGCGCTCTTTCACCGTCAGCGTGCCGCTTCGGATGCTCAGACATTCCGCCTCCTTCTCCGTCAGATACGGGAGTGTCGAACCGTCCTCACCGACATGCCGTTTCGCGGCAAGCTCTCTGATCTGTTCGCAGCACTCGTCGCTCACGCGGTCGGCCACATCCATCTCGTGGATAAAGGCGAGGGCCGACTCCAGCTCCTTTGCCGCCGCCTCGTATTCTTCTCCGGTGATCCGCCCCCGCAGCATATCTATCTCGTAGCGCGCCTTAAGCAGCGCAAACCGGTCGTCTATCCTCTCAATCGCCGTATCCAGTCTGGTCGCCTTATTCATAATGCTGAGGGGCACCACCATCTTACCGATATCGTGAATGAGCGCCGCCAGCATAAGCTGCTCTTTCCTTTCCGGGTCAAATCCTTTTTCGCATTTTCCCTCTCTATGTAATCCGGTGATATAATCCGCCAGAAGGCTCGCGTATTTTTCTACGTTTCGCGTGTGCAGGGCGTTGTAAGGCGTCCGCTTCTCCAAGGCCGTCGTGAGCGCCTCCACAAAGGAATAGATCTGCGCTTTTAACGCTTCCACATATGACAGATTCGTCAGCTCGATTGCCGCCATGGCTCCAAGCGCGCGAATGATGATCTCATACTCCTCGTTGAAGGCGTACACCTTCCCCGTCTCATCCATGGCGTTGATCAGCTGCAGCACGCCGATCAGTTCGTTTTCATTATTCACAAGGGGCACGACAAGCTGTGACTGCGTGCGGTATCCTGTCAGGCTGTCATACTGTCTGGGACCGGAAAAATCAAACCGGCTGCTGGCATACACATCCGGTATATTGACCACCTCCCGGTGAATCGCCGCGTAGGAGCACACATTTTCCTCTTTCATCGGCACGGGCGGCAGATCAATGGGTTTCCCGTCCAATCCCCGGTTGATTTCCTTTGAAAGGGTCCGCATAAACTTAAAACGCAGTTCATCGTTCTCATACAGATAGAGCGTGCTTGCATCACAGTTTGTAATCTCCATACCCTTATCCAGAATCGTCATGAGCAGCCGGTTTCTGTCTCTTTCCGTGGAAAGGCTTATGCCGATATCCATTATTTTTTCAAAATCTTCGTATTGCAGATGCATCACTGTTCCCTCTCTCTTTCCATCGGATAGATTCCGTGGCGCTTCATATACCGAAGCGACTCCCTCTGTGCCTCATAACCGTTTACTTCCACCAGCACCGGCGCTTCCACCCGATGCTGTCTAAGCAGCCCGTCAAATTCCTGCCAGTCCAGTTTTCCGGCTCCCACCGCCAGATGCAGATCGTTTTGCAGATCGTTGTCATTGATGTGTATATGGCGGATATAGGGCGCCAGCGTCTCAATCCACTCCCGCCCGGAACACCTGGAAAGCATAGCGTGGGCATAGTCCAGACAAACGCCGAAATTTTTCACGTCCCGCATGTTCTCTGCCAGTCCCGCCAGAATATCCGGCGCTTCGTCAAACATGTTCTCCATATAAATCTGCTGTGCCGGATACTGGCGCGCAATCTCCGTAAAAAATGCCTCGTTTCTGTCCCGCCAGTTTTTCAGATACCCGGCCGCCCGAAATCCGCCCAGCCGTCCCGTATGGAAGACGACGCCCTTTAAGCCCATATTTTGGGCAATCTCCATGGACTGACGCACCCGCAGCATGGAAGCGTCCCGGATCAAAGGATCGTCGCTGTGAATCGTCACATCTAAAAATGCGCCGTGCATGGTATCGCCGGAAAAGAACTCCGGGGCGCATTCCTCCCCCGAAAAGCTATTTCCCGCACAACCGTTTCCGGCAGGATTTTTCTCATAGTTCTTCTTATAATTCTTCTCATAATACAGGCTCATGCACTCTCTGTAGTCCGCGATGATCCGCTCCTGCTGCTCCGGATCATCCAAAGACTTCGCGGCATAAAAATCATTGTATTCAAACGCGCACCCGTATTCCGCCGCCAGACCGCACATCCGTTTCATGTCCTTCCTGTCAGGAACCAAATACAGTTCACTCATTCTCTAAACCGACCCCCTCTGCCTTACATAGCAAGTCCGGAGCTTCTGTGCAAAACATTCCTGCCGCTAAGTGACAGAAGCTCTCTCCAATCCATCCACCTGATATACAAATACGCCCTTACTCTTTCCCTTAAGGGATATCTCTCCAAGCGGCGTCGCAGCGACTCTGTCCTTCACCGCCTCGTAAACTTCCCGGCTGATCAGAATCTGCCCCGGCTGCGCATTGCTCTCCAGCCTCGCCGCCGTATTGACAGTATCTCCGATGGCCGTGTAATCCATCCGGAAATCACAGCCGATATTTCCCACAACGGCATTGCCACAGTTGACGCCGATTCCAAAGGATACGCTCTTGCCGTATCTTTCGCGGAATTTTCCGGCAATCCGATCCGCTCCCGCCTGCATATCCCAGGCGGTGGCAACCGCCCGGAAAATATAGTCCTCCAAGTCAAAAGGCGCGTTGAAGACCGCCATGGTCGCGTCCCCCACAAACTTGTCGAGCGTTCCCCCGTTATCAAAAATGGCCTGCGTGGTGAGTCCCAGATATTCATTCAGAATCTCCACCACTTCCTCCGGCTTTAAGCTCTCCGACATCGTGGTAAAGCCCCTGATATCCACAAACAGCACCGCTATATGCCGGTTTTCGCCGCCGATCACCAGCTCAAAATCTTTGTCCTTGCTGATCTTATCCACCACCTGGGGCGCCACATACTGTTTAAACACGTCAACTACGCGCCGCCTTCTCAGAATTTCCGCTATATATCCCCGCACCATCTGCACCAGATAAATGACTAACAGACAGACCGGCAAAAGAATGACGGGCACAATCCGTCCTTTCCCATACATGCCCCTGACAAAGACCACATCGAAAACGGTCAGCGCCGCCAAAAGAATCGTGGAATACAGCATCCGCGCCTTTTCACTGAACAGATAGAACAGGCCGCACAAAAGAGCCGCCGCCAGCGCATAGCCAAAGGGCTGCACCGGAAGCTGCGTCTTTCCTTCCAGCAGGGCCTCTATGATGTTGGCATGTATTTCCACCCCGTACATCTGGCTGTTGTGCGCAATCGCCGGCATGTAAGCGTCCTGCATACCAACGGCGTAGGCGCCCACTAACACCACCGCGTCCTGAAAGACCACCGGATTCACCGTGCCGTCCAGCACATCCGCCATGGAGATCACGCTGTAACCGCGCGGCTTGCCGGAATAAGTGAAATAAAACCGGTTGTTTCTCCCGTATACGGCAGGAAACGCCGCCTCTTCTCCCCGGCTTTCCTGATAGATTCTGTAGACCTGCGACGAGAGACTGTACGCCCGTTCCCCCTCATAGTCCAGATAAGCCATGGCCTGCCGCACATAGCCGTCCGTGTCCACAAAAGTGTTTGCAAACCCGCACATAACCGCATTCTTTAAGCTGTCATAAGGCTCGATCACATAATCCACATGATAGGGATTATAGACCGTCTTTCCGTCCGCCCCCTGCTCCGGCTGTTCTTTAAAAGAAAAGCTCATGGCCGCGACGACGTTGTCCGCTTCCCCGCAGACACGGGCAAAGATATCGTCCGCTTCCTTGTCCGCCTCCTCGCTGTAGATCACATCGAATCCGATCACCGCCGGACGCGCGCTGTCCGCGCCGTTTAGCAGGGAAACCAGCTTCGCCGGAATCTCTCTGCTCCAGGTGTTGACGGGACCATACTGCTCCAGCGTCTTATCGTCGATTCCTATGATATAAATTTTTTTGTTGGTGACGCTCTCCCGCTGGTTCAGCCTGTCGGATATTCCTATATCCCAAAGACCCGCCGTGCCAACATATAAAAATACGAGAGAGATCAGAATAACGGCGGCAGTAACCGCCGCCGTTTTCATTTTATTCACATATTTCATCATTTTCCGCCTGCTGTCCCTCCGGCCTCCGCTGGTCTTACGGAAATTTACTCCGTCTTCCACGTCACTGTCGTATTCGCGTTTATTTTGGTTCCGAAATCAAAATCCCAACTGCCGCTCTGCTCCGGAGCCAGCACAGGCGCAGAGGCCGTCTCTCCCCGTTTTACGGTCTGTGTTGCAAACACTTCGCCTTGATACTTGAAGGTCACCTTGTAAGTCTTCGGCTTCGCCGGTTTATCGTCGTCCTTCTTATCATCATCGGATTTCTCATCTTCCGGATTATTTCCGGTGTTTTCGTTCTGAGAACCGTCTCCGCCTGTATTGCCGTTATCCACGCTGCCGCCGTTTACGGGCTTCGCCGGTTTAGCAGGTTTTATGTCAGGCGCCTGCGGTCCGGTAGAAGGCTGTTCCGTCTTCGGCTCCATCCCGGGAGCCTTCGCCTTTCCTCCGTTTCCTTTTGCCGGTGTATTCTTATCCGTGTCTGCCTTCATATGTACCTGCGCATCCGCCTCTTCGTCAGCGCCGCTCTGCGCTTCTGCTTCCACGATCTGCTCTGTCACGCTCTGCGCCGCCTGCTCTGTCTCATTCTCTGCGGCATCGCTGGCTGTGTCCGTCTCCGAAGCAAGCTTCGACAGCTCCTCCACAGAGATACCTGTCAGATCCTGACCGTTCTCCATCATACCGAGGAGATTTTCGACTGCCTGCGAAGGAAGCGCGTCATACGCGATATCCGTGACGTCTCCCGCCGTTCCGTCCGCATACAGGATTAGCCCGCTGCCCGCCGGAACGAGTATTTCTTCCCCGAATCCGCCGTCCGGAAGGATGGACTTCGCCCCGACTTTTCCCTGAAAACAGGATAATTTTGTATTCTGACTGCCCGCTTCATCCACATACAGTTCCACGCGGTAGATCGTCCCGCGGACTGCCATCACGGAGTTTGGTGTGGAAGTCTCAAAACGGGAACCTTCACTCAGCGGATTCTGGATCTCATTGGTAATGGCGCCCTGTTCCAGCGATATTTTTGTCCGGGAATCCGCGTCCGTCCCTTCCGCCTCCACGGAAAAGACCGTATCCGCCTCCGCCATCACATACTTATCATCATCCAGCTTCATGCGCATACTGGAATCTGACGCTACGCTCACCCGGTCACCGGATTCCAGATACAGGTTCTCCGCCGCGTTCATGGATCCCACATTCTCCCGCTCGATCACGGCATTTCCTTCCACATCATAGACCAGTATGGAGCGGAATGTCTCTTCTTTTCCGGATAATAGCGCAATTACCGCCACAGCGGTCACAGCCACCGCAGCGCAGGCACAAATTATGAGCTTCTTATTTGATATCAGTTTCTGCATCATCTGCCACGCCCCTCTTTTCACACACTGCTTTTACCTGTAAACTATTTCGTAAATTCATAACTGCCGTCGGTCATGACATAGAAATCTCTGCCGCCCGGATAAACCGACTTGTCGCCCTTTACTTTCCATTTTCCTTCGGCCAGATGATATTTCTCTCCCGCTTTCAGATCGTAAACCCCGCTCTTTGAAATCACGTGATCCGTTACCGGCGGTTCCTCGTCCCCGCCCGGCGCGCCGCTTCCTGAGAGCGTAATCGAACACGTCTCTTCATTGCCCGCCTCGTCTATTGCCTTGATCTCGCAGGATGTACTGTTCTCCTTCGCAGCCACCTTATAACTGCCGTCTTCCGGATTTACCTCCTGTCCGTTCACCAGAACGCGTTTTAAGTTGGCTTCCTCCACCATAAATCTGGTATCTTCCGGATAGGTCTGTCCAGACACCAGCGCCTGTCCCGTCGCCGCATCCTTTATGACAGGTTTCTTCGTATCTACTACGACTCCTTCGGAGCGGGCGTAATAGGTCTCTCCCCCCGTCTCCACTTTCACATATACGACATAACAGCCGTCGCTTAAAGGCTCAAGACTGATCGGCGGAGACTGTTTCTCACCCCAATACAAGGAATCCATCACATCTTCCGTCTTCGCCCCGGCCTTCATGTCCGCCACTTTATCCCTGTAACAGTAAACAGAGGCATCAGCGTCGATCTGACTGACGGATATTGCAAACATAGGCGCCCAGTTATTGACATATTTGAAGGTAATCTCTCCACCCAGCGGACAGGTTATGTCCTCGCCGCCGTTTGTAATGGTAATCTCAGGCGCATCCGCATCCTGTGAAGGCTCTGCCTCCATCACCTCCGCATCCGCCGACGATAAAACACCGGCTTCCTGTATCTGATCCGCATTTACGTCTTCCTGACAGTCGCCGTCCGGCACATCCGTCTCTGCGTCATCCGGCGCGGCTTCATCATCCGGCACGTTTTCCTCATCCGACACGTTCCCGTCGCCGTCCGGTACGTTTTCCCCATCCGGCACATTCCCGTCGCCGTCCGGTACGTTTTCCCCATCCGACGCGTTCCCGTCGTCCGGTACGTTTTCCCCATCCGACGCGTTCCCGTCGTCCGGCATATTTTCCCCATCCGACACGCTCCCGCCGTCCGGCACGTTTTCTTTTTCCGGAGCGGTTTCCTCTTCATACAACGCGTCGTTGTCCGTAACAGTCGCTGCCCCGTTCTGCGCATCATCCGCCGCTGCCAGCATCGTACCTGCGGGCATCATGCAGCCAAGCAGTACCGTCAGCCCAAGCGCCGCCATTCTTTTCCAATTCTTGTGCATAATCACCGCCTCCACCCCTCACACATGAAATCTGATCTGTTGTCACGATACATACACATACTTCAATATATATATCGCCCTTTTTACTATAATATTTTACATGGAATCCATAATTTGGTCAATTATTTAATAGGGCAAGCCCGCATCCTGCCTCTGCCGCTTTCTGACTCTATTCATAAGCAGACTCGAAATGCTACGCATTTCTCGTTCGCGTTGCTCGTCATAAATCGTCACAGTCAGTCTTGCGGGCAAGCCCGCATCCTGCCTCTGCCGCTTTCTGACTCTGCTTATGCGCGCAAAAAAACGCCCCGGAAGATTTCTCTTCCGGGACGCGGATTCTTTTTACAGATATTTTTTCAGGGCATCCACCTTGTCAAGCTTCTCCCAGGGCAGATCCAGATCGTTACGGCCAAAATGTCCGTAAGCGGCAGTCTGCTTGTAGATCGGACGGCGCAGGTCAAGCATCCTGATGATACCTGCGGGTCTTAAATCAAAGTTCTCGCGCACGATCTCCACCAGCTTGTCGTCAGCGATCTTACCTGTGCCGAAGGTGTCCACCATAATGGAAGTAGGCTGTGCCACGCCAATCGCGTAGGAGAGCTGGATCTCACACTTGTCAGCGATGCCTGCCGCCACAATGTTTTTCGCCACATAGCGCGCCGCGTAAGCCGCGGAACGGTCTACCTTCGTGCAGTCCTTGCCGGAAAATGCGCCGCCGCCGTGACGCGCATATCCGCCGTATGTATCAACGATGATCTTACGGCCTGTCAGTCCCGCGTCACCGTGAGGGCCGCCAATCACGAAACGTCCCGTAGGATTGATAAAGAATTTGGTCTGGTCATCCACCAGCTCTTTGGGGAGAACCGGATCAAACACATATTTTTTGATATCTTCGTGAATCTGCTCCTGTGTCACATCCTCATCGTGCTGGGTAGACAACACAACAGCCTCCAGACGAACCGGCTTGCCAGCCTCATCGTACTCCACGGAAACCTGACTCTTGCCGTCGGGCCGCAGATACTTAAGGGTGCCGTCCTTGCGAACCTTAGTGAGCTGCAATGCCAGCTTGTGCGCCAGATCAATCGGATAAGGCATGTATTCTTCCGTCTCGTTGGTCGCATAGCCGAACATCATACCCTGATCGCCCGCGCCTGTGTCCAGATCGTCCGTCTGCTCGCCCTTTTTCGCCTCGAGCGCCTTGTCCACGCCCATAGCGATATCCGCCGACTGCTCGTCAATCGCCACGAACACCGCGCATGTATTCGCGTCAAAACCGTATTCGGACTTGGTATAGCCGATCTCTTTCACGGTATCGCGCACAATTTTCTGCATGTCTACATAAGCGTTTGTCGTGATCTCACCGGTCACCAGCACGAATCCGGTACAAACCGCCGTCTCACAGGCCACGCGGCTCATGGGATCTTTTTCCATGCATGCGTCCAGAATCGCGTCGGAAATCGCGTCGCAGACTTTGTCGGGATGTCCCTCTGTTACAGATTCAGATGTAAATAACCGTTTCTCCATTTTTTCCTCTCCTTTTTGTGTTGTATCATTTTTTACTCCATTTGTGCGCATCTTTTTGCTCCGAGGGCGCGGATCTGCCCATAAAAGAAGTCCCCTGATTTCTCTGGAAATAAGGGGACCCGACATACAAGCATCAAATCCTCTTATTGTTCGATCACGCTGCCGTAACAGCTTCGCTCAGGTTGGCACCTTCCTTGTAAGGGGTTGCCGTGGCTTCACCGATCCTATGTATCTCCACCACTCTGAATAAGAGAAAGATATCACAATATAAAGTTTTATCTGTAAATAAACATACACCTGCCGGCAGTCTGTGTCAATACTTATTTTGCACGGGCACAGTTTTTGCCGGACATAAATAAGCGCTGTGCCTGACTTCGCCGCCGTCCGCCGGTCAACCGACCTTTAGCCTGAATTTCTGCATCTCCCTGTCCGTGGTTACCAGATCAATCTGCGCGCCGAGATGCTGCAGTTTCAGATGAAAGTCCTCATAGCCGCGCTGAATATACTTGATATCATCCACCGTGCTGATCCCGTCCGCCGCCAGCGCCGCAATGACAAGGGCCGCGCCCGCCCGCAGATCCGGCGCGGTAATATGCGCACCGGTGTATTTGGACACGCCGTCGATAATCGCAGTGTTGCTCTCTACCTTGATATTCGCGCCCATACAGGTTAACTCGTCCACATATTTAAAACGATTCTCGAAAATACTCTCCGTCACAATGCTGGTGCCTGCCGAAAGCCCGAGCGCCACCGTAATCTGCGGCTGCATGTCCGTGGGAAAGCCGGGATAAGGCAGCGTCTTTACATGGGTATGTCCAAGCGGCTTCGCCGCCACCACGCGCACCGCGTCGTCAGACTCCTCGATCTCACAGCCGATCTCCAAAAGCTTCGCGCTGATGGACTCTAAGTGCTTCGGGATCACATTCTTCACCGTCACATCGCCCTTCGTCACCGCCGCCGCAAACATAAAGGTGCCCGCCTCGATCTGGTCGGGAATAATGCCATACTCCGTCCCGTGCAGTCTGGACACGCCCTTAATGCGGATCACATCCGTACCCGCGCCTTTGATATTCGCGCCCATACTGTTTAAAAAGTTCGCCAGATCAACGACATGAGGCTCCTTCGCCGCGTTCTCAATCACGGTGGTGCCCTCCGCCATCACTGCCGCCATCATCACATTCATGGTCGCACCCACGGTCACCACATCCATATAGATATGGTTTCCCTTCAATTTAACCGCTTCCGCGCTGATGCGCCCATATCCGATTCCGACATCGGCTCCCAGTGCACGAAACCCCTTGATATGCTGGTCAATGGGGCGCAGTCCGATATTACAGCCGCCAGGAAGAACCACCTCCGCCTTGCTGTATTTGCCAAGCAGGGATCCCAGAAGATAGTAGGAAGCCCTGATTTTTTTAATATAATCGCCCTCGATCACCAGATCGTGAACCTGAGAGGCGTTGATCTTCACCGTATGTCTGTCTATCCGGTTGACCACCACACCGATACTTTCCATAGCCTGCATCATGACATTGGTATCCCTGACATCAGGCACATTCTCTATCAATACGGTCTCGTCCGTCATAATGGCCGCCGCAAGTATCGCCAGCGCCGCATTCTTCGCGCCGCTGATCTCCACCTCGCCGACTAACGGATTCCCACCTTTAATCGCATATTGTTCCATCTATGTTTACTTGCCTTTCTTTCAAGAAAAAACTCAAACATTAAAATACAGTATACCAGATTTTGGGGGTTTGTAAACCCCACAGTTGCGCACCTGCCAGCCGCAGCGCATGACCAAAACGTCAGTTCAGGTACTTAAACGGATCCACCTGCGCCCCGTTTATGAGAATTTCAAAGTGAATATGCGGCCCCGTGCTGACGCCCGTATTGCCGCTTAAGGCAATCTTCTGCCCCTGACTCACCGTCTGCCCCTGTTTTACCAGCACCTTGCTCAGATGGCCGTAACGGGTCTGCCTGCCGTCGGCATGGTCGATGTAGACCACATAGCCGTAGCCGCTGCCCCATCCCGCTCTGGAAACCGTTCCCGCACAGGATGCCATAACCGCCGTACCCACGGGCGTCGCCCAGTCCACACCTTTGTGATAGGTGCTTGCCCTTCTCGTCGGCGCTTTCCGTCTGCCAAACTGGGAAGAAAGCCTTCCTCCCGAAATCGGTTTCAGATAGGTAGGCGGAATCTTCGTGCCGCGCTCCACAATCTTAGGCACAGCCGCATAAGTGATCTCCTCTTTCAGGATCTCACGGGAAATCTCCTCGTTATTGCGGTAGGAAACATCCGCCACCACCTTCCGGTGGCCCGCAGAAGGCTCCTGCAGCGTCTTCATATCGGTTGTATACCAGTCGTCGTTATCGACGTAAACAACGTCCGCCTCATAATCCTCTTCATAGTACATCTGCTCCGTGCGCTCCACGGAAAGCTCCGGTTCGGGCACGGTCACGATCAGCTCATCGCCCACACGAATCACAGAATTTTCATCCTCAATGGTATCGTTCATGGCAATCAGCTCGTCTAACGGTATCTCATTTTTCTCGGCAATCTGGGAGAGCGTGTCCCCGCCTACCACCTCGTAAATCTGCTCCTTTTCCTGATCCTTGGTCACCTCGTCGATGGCCTGTCCAAGCGGCGTCAGCTCATAGTCCAGCAAATAGGACTCCACCACTTCCACCGTATCGCCGAAATTCAGTTCAAGAAGCCCCAGCTCATAATCGGAAAATTCTTTCTCCGAAGCCGGTTCAATGTCCGCAAAAATATCGTCCAGCACCGCGTTAATGCCCGCGCTGGTCATCGTCTCCTGCGCCTCCTGCGCTTCTTCTTTCTGTTCTTTGGCAGAATAAATCTGCGTCGTCAGCACATTAAGCTCTCTGTCGGCGTCCATCACAAGATCCGCGTAGTAGTTATTGCCGCTGTCATATTTCCTGATGGAAGCCTGCAAAAGCGCAAGCACTTCCTCCGTGCTGGCCAGATTCACCGTATACTCGTTGATCTTCACGGTATAAGAGCGGTTCAGGGTCTCTTTGACGCTGCCCCGCAGAGCGGTAAGCATGTTCGCGGTGATCACGCTCTTATCATCCACCGTGCCCCAGAGCACCTCCTGTCCTTCCCAGCTCAGCTCACTCTCCGCAAGCACCATTTCATCGCTGCTGGCCGCAAGCGCCTTTCTGGCCGCGATCAGGCATTCGTCCGCCTCCCCGGCATCCCCCATGACGCCTACCTGCATCCCGTTTAAGTACACCGTAAAAAGGTTGTCGCCGTCGCTCTCAAGCGTCTGCATTCCGGGCAGGAAAAAAGCGGCCGCAATGCATGAAAGCACCGCAACCTTAATATATGCAATTTTCATTTTTTTATAATGTCTGCTCAATATTTTCATAATAAATTCGTTTAAAACAGCTTTCCGTTCGTAAGCTGCATCAGCAGTGAAAACACATTGACTGCGATATCCACCGCCACCCCGGTCAAAACAACGATTAAAAGGACCAAAGGCGCCCTGCTGCCTTTAGACGTCTGATTCTGCTTTTCAAACTCCTCGGAAAAGGCCGCCTGTACATTGCGGTAAACCTTTACGTTTTCCCGGTGCACAAACTCCTCAGACTGTGTCAGCCGCTCCTCCAGAAGACTTTTGATCCCGGCAAGCTGCTCTTCCACGTCCTGCGCCTGTCCGCTCTCCGTCTCCAGCGCTTCCAGCTTTTCCATGCACTGTTTCAGCACGCTCTGTACATTGTCCACGTTCTCGGCGGTCTTGATGTTTACACGGCGGATCTCCTGCATCAGCTCGTCATAAGCCTTCATCTGCCTCTCCATCTGATCCATCCTGGCCGCCTCCGCCGCAGAATTTGCGCGGATCATCTCCTGTGCATTTTTCTTCTGCGCCAGCTTATCTATAAAAGTATCCATAAACAGTCTCCATTTCCTTTATCTTCTATTTTGCCAAAAAACAGAAAAACCATGTCTGCATTTTAACATCTTTCCGCATTTATGACAACAGCGAAAAAAAGGGAGCCTTTCCAGACTTCCCCTTACCGGCTCTCCATTGTGCAATTTGCACATATTATATATTATATTTTTTACATATTTAGAAATATTTACTATATTTTTACACTTTGTTCACAGTTTATTCATATTCAGGAAGTATACTCATCTTATACAAAACAACACGGGATGTCGTGTAACAAATACACACATAGATAAATTTTTTCATAATAGCCCGGGTGCCGAAAGGTACCCGGGCACTCCTCATGTCCGCGCATAAGCAGAGTCAGAAGCCATACGGAACATGTGCCATGCTTGCATGAGCGCATGAGCCGGATGGCTTATGACGAGCAACGCGAACGAGAAATGCGCAGCATTTCGAGTCTCTGCTTTTGCGCGGATCTCTGCTTTTGCGCGCCTCTTTTCTGACAACAGCGGCACAGGAAAGTCTCCTGTGCCGCTTATCATAGTCTTTATCCTTGTTTTTATTATCTCCTGTCCGGTCAGCCCCGAAGCTGGAAATGCCGTACCGCTGCCTGCAGCCTCTCCGCGTGATGGTGCAGCTCCTGCGCCGAGGAAGCCGACTCCTCCGCCGTGTTGGCATTGCTTTGCACAACCGCGGAAATATTTTCCATTCCCTCCGTCAACTGGCTTAAAGATTCCGCCTGCTGTTTTGCGCTGTCCGCAATGTGTTCCACCAGCTCCGCCGACTGTCTGGAATTGGTAACCACATTTGTGAGAGCCGTCATGGTTTCCCTGGACAAAGAGGCGCCATATTGGACGAGCTGTACCGAATTGACAATCAGGTCTGTAATATCCTTGGCAGACTCCGCACTCTTGGCCGCAAGCTGCTGCACTTCGTTCGCAACCACCGCAAAGCCTTTTCCCGCGGCTCCGACTCTGGCTGCCTCCACGGAAGCGTTCAGAGCCAGAATATTGGTCTGGAACGAGATATCCTCAATGGTCTTAATGATCCCGCTGATCTGATCCGAGGATTCCGAAATATCCGCGATAGCCGATGAAAGGGCGTCCATTTTCTGGCTGCATACGGTGAGCTGGCTCTCCGTCTCCTCCGCCGATTTTCTGGCATTGTCCGCATCCTTGGAAGTGCGTTTTACCTGCCCGGAAATATCCTGTATACCGGCAGAAAGTTCTTCCACAGCGGCCGCCTGCTGGACCGCGCCGTCAGACAGGGTCTGTGCGCTGACAGCCATCCGCTCGGACCTGTCAGACACCTTACCGGCAGTCTGGTGAATCCGGCTTAAAGCATCATTAAGCCCGTCTAAAATCTGGCGCATGGCATCCTGTATCGGTAAAAACTCACCCCGGTAACTGCTGTCGATGGACAGATTCATATTGCCGTGAGCCATTTCGGACAGCTTATTGTCAATATCCGATATGTATTTTTTCAGTTCGCCCTTCGTCTCATGGATGGACGCTACCAGCATACCAATCTCCGAAGTGTCGGAACGAAAACCAAATGCCGCCGAGAGATTGCCCTGAGAGATTTCTCCCATCTGGTCGCGCACGGCGATGACAGGGCGCAAAATCTTTTTGCGGATGACACGCATACTGATCACCTGCAGCGTCCCTACCATAACCAGTGCCAACACCATAAGCGCCCTGATTGTACTGCTGGTTTCGCTCAGGTACTGCACCTCCTGAAGGGTTCTGCCGTCAAGCGTCTCCAGAAACTGTTCTTTCAGCGCGTTAATCTTCGTGATGGAGTCATTATAGTCATCCCCGTAAACGTAATCGACAGCGGCGCTCTGCTCACCGGCCTGCACCTGCTTCATGGCTGCCTCCTCCAGAGGCACCAGCTCGTTAGAGAGACTGTACATACCGTCGATCATCTTCTGTTCTTCGTTCGTGATACCGATTTCCTGCATGGCTGCAACACCGATATCCCGGTTTTTTAACGTATTGACTTCATTCCAATAGTTATCGTAGTGCACCTGATCTCCGGTGGACGCGTAGGCACGGACTTCGTTGGTCAGATAGGCGGAACCGTTCATAAAGCGGTTGGCATTGTAGGTCAGTTCAAAACGATCCTCGTTGGCAGTTTCCAGCCGGCGGCTCACATTGCTGTATGTAACTAAGAGCACCAGCATAAACAGCAGCGCACATATGGAGCCGACATTCAAAATTGTTGTCAGCGTAGATTGATTGATTGCTTTTTTCATCTTATGACCATACCTTTCCGCCCCCAAAGGCTCCAAATATACTTAAAAATAGCATTGCCAAAATCATAGCATAAATGGAAGCGCATAGCAAGCTGTCGGCATGTCTTTTCGGATCATGAAAAAACTACCATCCTTTTTCTCAGACCACAATCCGCCCATCCTCGATGCGCACGATCCTGTCCGCCCGCTGCGCAATCTCGGGATTATGGGTAATCATCACAATGGTCTGGCGAAATGTCCTGCTGCTCATCTGCAGTAACCCCATCACGTCATCACTTGTTTTGGAATCCAGATTTCCCGTCGGTTCGTCCGCCAGAATAATAGCGGGCCTGGATGCCAGCGCGCGCGCAATCGCCACCCGCTGCTGCTGTCCGCCCGAGAGGTTGTTTGGCAGGGTGTCTGACTTCCCCTCCAGTCCAAGCAGCTTCACCACCTCCATGATAAACGCAAGGTCCGGCTTCTGTCCGTCCAGCGAGAGGGGAAACACGATATTTTCCCAGGCTGTCAGCACCGGAATCAGATTGTAGTTCTGAAAGACAAATCCTATTTTCTTACGCCGGAATATGGCCGCCTGCTCGCCGCTTAGTTTCGCAAGCTCCGTTCCGTCGATCTGAACGCTCCCCTCCGTGGGCACATCCAGCCCGCCCAGCATATTTAACAGGGTGGATTTCCCACTCCCGGAAGTACCGATGATGGCGGTAAATTTTCCCTGTTCAATTTCCAGATCCACGCCGTCCAAAGCCCGGACCTGCGTATCCCCGCTTCCGTAATATTTTTTGAGTCCCACTGCTCTCAATACACACTCCATAACACCTCTCCTCTCTGCCATCACTCCGCTATGCGAAGCTGCTCAACAATACTGCCCTTATGGAACAGGCGAAGGGCAAACACCGGTACTGCCGCGGATATCACCAAAAGCGCGGTGCAGGCCAAAAGCGCAGGAGCCAGCGTAAAGCGGAAGGTAAACTGCCACATGGAGCCGACCAGCCGTCTCACCAGCGTCAGGTTCAGCGCCACCGACAAAACAAGCCCGGACAGGCAGGCTCCCGCCGCATAGCAAAGCCCCTCCCACACCATCATTTCCGTAAGCTGACGTCTCGTCATACCGACACTCTCCATGGAGGCAAACTCATGGCGTCTGGTCAGAATCGTCGTGATCATGGTATTCATCAGGTTTAATATCCCGGCAAGACCGAAAATCAGTCCCACAAAACCGCCCACAAAACGGATCATCCTCCGCGTTCCCTCTGCCCCTTCTCTGGCCGTCTGCGCGGAAAGGTAGTTGATACCTGTGTCCACATGTTCCATATAGTCCTCCAGAAACGCCGTCATTTCCGTCTCGTACCCCTCCTCCACGTCGAAGGAATATTTATACACCGAAGGTACATCGTACAGCGTCTCGTAAACGGCGGCGGGCAGATACAGAAACAGACCGTCCCCGCCGATTACGTTGGGACCGTTTACCGTAAAGCCGATTTCCACATCGTCTCCGTTTAAAGCCGCCTTCGCCAGCACGGGCAGCTCCATCACCGGCGCGCCGTCTTTGTATACGGTGATCGTCTCCCCCACGTCAATCAGCTCCAGACGCGGTATCAGGGACATATCTCTCCGGTCCACATGCACGCCGACAAGCACGCCCTCTCCGGCGGACATCTTTTCGTATAGAGCATGGGCATCCGTCTCCCCTTCCCGCAGATCCATCCGGGAAAGAACCGCTTCCTCTATCCCGTAGACATTACAGATCATACGGCCATCGTCTCCCAGGCCGTAGCTGTTGTACACATCATCGAAGGCAAAGGTGAGGCCGCTGTACTCATCCACATAAGTCTCTCCCGTCAGGGAATGTCCAAAGTCATAGGTCACATTGGCATCCTCCGCCGTATTTTTGTACACCGCGGTTCCCCCGGTCACACCAGGTCTTTCGGCAATGTCGGCGATGGTCTTTTTTTGCAGCGCCTCCGCCCGTCTGGTGAATCCTTTCGCGTTGCTGGAGCTGACCGCGTTCACCACCGCGAAATCGGTGCGGATCATGAAGGCAGTCTCCTTCTCCACGTCCATGCTGTCCGCCGCCGTGCCCGCACAGTTTAGCAGCACCACACACAGCATCAGGGACAGCATGATAAAGCAGGTCCGTTTCCTGCTGCGTCCCAGATTGAAGCGGGCCAGACGGGGAATGCTGGCTCCCAGAGCGCTTTTTCTGGAGGTGCGCCTTCCCCCTCCGCTCTCCACATAGCGGAATGCCTCAATGGGCGGGGTATCGGCCGCAGCTCTGACAGGCTTACGGGTGCTGAAAAAGACAGTCAGCCCGGTCAGCGCCGCCGCAGTCAGGAATATCACCGGGGAGGGGGAGACACCGGCAGCCAGATACCGGTACTCGGTGGCCACCATACCCATGATCATAGGCAAAGTCATCCTGCCCGCAAAAAACCCGGCCAGCAGACCCACGGGGATTCCGGCGCTGCTAAGCCAAAGCGCCTGTCGGTTGATCAGCATACGCACCTGTCTTCTGCTCATGCCAATCGTCCGGTACAGCCCAAACCGCCGGATGTCCTGCATGACGGCTATGTCAAACACATTGTAAATCAGCAGGTAGCCGCAGAGCATGAACAGCACGGCAAACGCTATGGCCGCCCCTGTCTGAAAAGGACTCGGCTGCACGTTGGTGGCCCGGTTCACGACCGCCGCCAGATAATCAGGCGCGCTGATATCCTCCGGCTCACCGCCAAGACTCCGTACCAGCCCGCGCAGATTTTCTTCCAGACCGACCGTACTGTGGACGGTAAAATCGGAAAAATAAGTGCCGGTCATGTTGTGATCCTCTCTGTAGGTATTGCAAAAAATCTCCGGGTGGCTGTCACGGAAGGCAGTCGAAGCCCACATCACACTGATCTGGCTGTTCAGAGCCTCGTACCAGCCGGAAACCACCATCGGAAACGCATAGTCCTGCCCCCGGACGCTAAATACAATCTCAATCTCCGCTCCCACTTCCGGCTCCACGCCGAGACTGCGAAGCGCCGTGTCCGAGGCCACCACTTCGTTCGGCCCGCTTGGGACCGTGCCGTGGGTGGGCATACAAAAAGTCAGCGCCGCCTGCGTCTCGTCCTCCACATCAAACTCTATGTTATGGCGAAGAGCATTGTCCAGATAGGCCACCGGCATCCGCAGGCCTGCCGACTCGATCAGCTCCGACCAGCGCAGGGCCTCAAACTGCGCCGCCGTCATATACCTGAGTTCCCCGTCTGACCGGCTCATCTTCTGCATCTGCATGGTCAGCGTAAAAGATTCCATCGTGCCAATCACGATCGTGGTGATCGCGGTAAAGAGCACCGCCGTCAGCGCAATGGCAAGCACCGCTATCCCGTTTCGCAGACGGCTGGCCGCAAAGCTGCGCCGCATCAGGGTTTTCAACATATCTTCCATGGGACTGTCCTCCTGCATGTTTTTCTATGCCCAGTATACCGGCCCGATGTCACAGTTATGGTACATCCGTGTTACATTTTTGTACCTTTCGCGGGCAATCGAAAACAGCGCCCCGGAGAATGCGGGACGCTGTGAGACAGACTTATTTTACGATACGGCCATCCTGCAGGTGCACCACCTGGTCGGCGAGCTGGGCAATCTGCGGATTGTGCGTAATCATAATCAGTGTCTGGTGGCATATTTCCGTGGTCATTTTTAAAAGCCCCGCCACGTTCTGGCTTGTCTTAAGATCAAAGCTCCCCGTCGGCTCGTCGGCCAGAATGACCGACGGCTTCGTAATCAGCGCACGGGCGATGGCGGCGCACTGCTGCCCGCCGCCGGAAAGCTGCCCGGGAAAACAGTCCAGCTTTTCCCCGAGTCCGAGCAGTCCGGTCAGTTCTTCAAAAAACACTGCATCCGGCAGGGAACCGTCCAGCGCAGGCGGGAGCAGAATGTTTTCCCGGACCGTCAGCTCCGGCACGAGGCGGTAGTCCTGAAAGACAAATCCCACCTTCCGCCGCCGGAAAACCGTCAGCTCATCCTCCCGAAGCGTCCCAAGATCCACGCCGTCCACCGTCACGGTTCCCTCCGTGGGCTGACAGAGTCCGCCGATCAGGTTTAACAGTGTGGTCTTTCCGCTGCCGGAAGCCCCGATAATGGCGGTAAGTTTTCCCTTCTCCACACAAAGATCCACGCCGTCAACGGCCCTGACCTGTCCGGACCCTTTTCCGAAATATTTTTTCAGGTTTTGTGTCCTCACAATATCCATAAAAGTCTCCGTTACAGCGCGTTTTCGCGACGCCTCTTCTACCGCAGCAAAAATACGGAAAAAACCGAACCCTTCCCCTCCTCCGACTGCAGGCTGATATACCCCTTCTGCCGGGTGATGATTCCCCGCGCCAGATACAGGCCGAGTCCGACTCCCTCCTGCGCCGCCGACGTCTGTTCTCTGTAAAAACGCTTAAACACATCGTTGTGGTGGGCGGGTGAAATACCGATCCCTGTGTCCTCGATATCGATTCTCGTATAAAACTGCCAGGGGCAGACACGGATGCGGACGCTTCCGCCCTCCGGCGTATACTTGACCGCATTGTCCAGAAGATTCCCAAGGGCCTCCGCCGTCCATTTTGGATCGTGCCTGACTGTCTCTTTGCCGTCGCATTCCACGTCAATCTGAATGCGCCTGCGATTCGCCGCCGCCAGGACGCTTGTGACCGCCTGCGCGATGGTATCGCCAAGACGGGCGTCCTCCATGTGAAGGGCAAATGTGCCTGTCTCTAACCGGGACATTTTGATGAGGGACTGCATCAGAAAATCCAGCTTGTTGACCTGCTTGGTCAGCGTTTCTAGAAATTCCGCCCTCTTTTTTGCCGTCAGCTCCTGCTGGCACAGAAGGTCCGTGAACATCCGCAGATTGGCAATCGGCGTTTTTACCTGATGGGAAATGTCGCTGACCAGCTCCTGAATGGTCTGCTTGTCCGTCTCGCTCTGCCGCTGTCCCTCCCTTGTCCGGTCATGGTACTGTATCAGCCTGCCCTGCACCCTGGAAAGCTGTGTGTCCTCAAAAGGCCGGTAGTTTTCCGGCTCTCTGCCCTCCGACAGGGCGTCTATGGTATCGCAGACCGCGTTCGCGAAATCGGTTTCCCGCCGCTTCTGACAACGCTTCCACCGAAGGGTCAGAAACAGGATCAGACATCCCAGAAAAACCACGGACAGACGTAAAAAAGAAACGGGGAGCCGGAACAGTCCCAGGAAAAGCAGCGCCAGAGCCGCCAGCGTCAGAAGCCGCGCAGGCAGCGCCGTACCGCCGCACCTCATTCCCTCGCCCCCAGCCAGACATAGCCCATGCCCCTGACCGTCTGGATATAGGTGTGTCCGGCGTCCTCGATTTTGGCCCGCAGGCGGTTCATCGTCACCGTGAGGGTATGGTCATCCACAAAGTTTCCCTCCATATCCCACAGCTTTTCCAGCAAAAGCTGCCGTGTGACCACCGCCCCCGCGTTTGCCGTCAAAAGACGCAGCAGCTTATACTCGTTTGGCGTGATCGCCAGTCTTTCCCCGCCCCGCACGGCGGTCAGGGTGTGAAAATCCAGAAGCAGAAAACCATCGTCAAATCCACCGTTTTCTTTCGTATTTCCCCGCCGCAGGACAGCTTCCACCCGCCGCCTGAGCACCTGAATGCTGAAAGGTTTGGTGATATAGTCGTCCGCCCCCAGATCGAAGCCGTGCAGCTCATCCTGTTCCAGATCATTGGCCGTCAGGAAAATAACCGGCAGTTCCGGCAGGGACAGCTTAAACTCCCGGCAGAGAGCAAAGCCGTCTCCATCCGGGAGGTTCACATCCAGAATTACCAGATCAAACTGTTCACTTTTTAACATCTGACGGGCCTTATCACAGGTGTAGGCCGCGACAGAGAGATAACCCGCCCCATCCAGCGCAAAACATAGTCCCGCGTTCAGGGTCAGGTCATCTTCTACAACCAGTATTTTTGACATGAGAGTCTCCCCTCCGTTTCTGTAGTACCCCGGAAAATGCCCTTACTCTTCATTTTCCTGCTCGATATGCTGGATTTCCTCGTTCAGCGACATCATCCTCGCATCCAGCGCGGAAACCATCTGCGCACACTCCACGAGCTGCTCTTTGATATGTTCCGGCGCGTTCCCCTCAAACTTATAGTGAATCTTATGCTCCAGACTGGCCCAGAAATCCATCGCCACCGTGCGGATCTGGATTTCCACCTTCGTGTCCGCAATCCGGTCCGAAAGGTAGACCGGCACCGTCACGAGCATGTGATAGCTCTTATAGCCGCTGGCCTTCGGATTCACGATATAGTCCTTCACGGATATGACACGGATGTCACTTTGATTGCTGATCATTTCCGCAATCTGGTATATGTCCGAGGCGAAGGAGCAGATCACACGGATGCCAGCGATGTCGTTGACATGATTCACCATATTGTCTATGGTGGATTCATAGCCGTGCTTTTTCAGCTTCTTCACTATGCTCTCCGGCGTCTTGATACGCCACTTGATATGTTCGATCGGATTATAGCGATGTACATGCTGGAACTCGTCGTTTAAGATATCCAGCTTCGTGGAAATCTGCTTCAAGGCGGAATTATAAATCAACTGCACCTCTTTCCAACTGTCTATATCGCCGTCTTTTCCTCTATCTACTACTACTTCCATCTTCAAGAATCCCCCGAAATTATAATTTACAGACTCTCATGAAACTCATCAATCCGCAATGCACGCCCGGTTCCGCTCCGCTCCTCCCCGCTCACGGGCTTCGCCCTATGCATCCATACGGTTAAACGTTTCGGTGAGCAGGCTCACCGCTCCGTTTTCCCTCTGGCTGCGCACTGCTCATTGCCATCGCGTACATTATACCATACTTCCATCGCGGAATGTGTATATTATACAAGATTTTCGAATTATTTAATAATTTATTGTATATTTTCACTTTCCCGCTCCGCACCTGATAAGAGACATGGCAGCAGGACGGGAACCGTCACCATCAGCGGGTACGCGTACCGCACCAGCACCGTGGGCGATAGCAGAAGGGTCAGGCAGTAAGCCGCAAGGAATACTGCAGGCAGCGCCTCCCTGTATGTTTTCCTGTATAGAGCCGTCACAAGGTACAGCCACAGAAGCCACCAGTACAGAGCAGGCGCAAACAAAAGCCTGACTACAGGTATTTTGCTGTATTCGTTATCCGATACGATCCTTTCCAGAAAGACGCGCAGACCCGGAAGCAGGCTGTGCTCCTCCACCTCAAAACCGGCAGGCATCACGCGGTTATCCGTAGAGAGATAGCCGAACCCGCTCTCCGTGCCAATCCCGTACACCTGCGCGTGGGAAGTGTCCCACAGATACCAGAGCCCGAGGGAATTGTCGAGAAAGGCGTCGATATAAACTGCCGGGTGGGCAAGCCCGAGCCGGATCCACGTCCGGATCAGCCCGACAGGATCGTCATGTATCACGGCGCGGCTTTTCACGGGGTCTGCCAGATGGGGATTGTAGGCCGCGAAAACCCATTCTGAGGAAATATACTTTTCCAGCTCTTGTCTGAGATCCGGGACAATTTCTTCCTCCGCCTTCACCCGTGTGCGCGCCATCTGCTGCAACGGTACACTCAGCATTTCACGGGGACTGCCGTTTTGCGCATGAACTGCGGTTTTTAGTAAGAACGCACAGACGCCGTACAGCGCAAGCGCAAGCAGCGTCATACACACATATATTTTCCGCGCCTTTTTCTTTTGCAGATCATCGTCTTTTCGCACTCCGGCATCCTGCACCCCGTTTTCTTTCTGCCGCCTCCTCTCCCCGAGTCCGGCATAAATAACCGGCGCGCCAGCCACAAAGGCATACACCGCATTGTTCCGGAACAGCAGCATGAAAACCGCACAGAATACGCAGACTGCCAATTCTTTTTTCCGCACCGCCGCGCCCCCTTCGCCCGATGCGCTCTCCTCACATACCACGCGATAAAAGGACAAGGTATACAGCAGAACCAGAGCCGCAAAAAGCACATCCTTCGTGGTGCTTACCGCCAACACGGGATTGGCCGGAAAAAGCGCGAAAAAAAGAAACAAAAGAGCGCGCACCCACCCGCTGACCCGCCTTTGGTATAAAAAGCAAACCGCCCATCCGAAAGCGCACGCCATCAGCGCCATCTGCACCACCGAGTGAACCGCCATACCGGCCGAACAGGAACCGACGGCAATTCCCAGCCGGAAAAAAGCTCCTAAAAATAACGTATGCACAAGCGGGTGATGTGTGCTGTAATCTCCGGCCAGCACCTGATAGAGCTGCCCTTCCGCGTCATAGGCAAACACCGACGGATAGTAGGCCAGAAAGACAGGCAGCCAGCAGAGAAAAATGCACAGACTGTAGAAGAGCCATACCGCTTTCCTTTTTTCCGGCCAGGCATTCCGCTCTCTCCCACTGCTTTTCCTTCTTCTGCCGCCCATGACAACCGCCGCCAAAGCCGCCGCAGGCACAGACAAAACCGCAGTTTCCAGTATAAACAGAAGCAGACTTCCCGCGTAAGCCGCCGGACCGCCAGCGCCAAATACCGTTCCCTCATGGACAAGCCGCCATCCCAGCACACAGGATATGGCAAAGGGAATGCCCCAGAGAAATGCAAAGCGAAGGCGCCTTTTATTTGCCACTAAAAAAATATATATGCTGTTTTTCCGGATATATACCAATTTATTTGTATTTTTCATGGAAACAGTATAGCATAAAAAACGACCGGCGCGAAAATAATTTAGGAAGGCTTTACTTTCGCCGCAGGGATTTGTATATTGGTATGAGAATGGCAAACAATGGCAAAAAACGGTTTTCGAAAAACCGAAAGCTGAACCGTCACGGGAAATGAGGTACGATATGTTTCGTCTATGGGCAAAAGAGTTTAAAGACAACCGCATGGTAAGAGATACCGTCATCGAGGACGGGCGGGAAGAAACCCGCACCCACAAGGTATTCGACGCGTTAGAGGAAGTCTGCCTGCAATTCGATCTGGGCAAACCCATCTGGCTGGAATCCACCGTCTCCGACTTTAAACGGCACAGCAAAGCCCGCTTTGGTCAGGACAATTTTATAGAAGAAATTGATTTCGATTTTCTGGAAATTCATGTGATTGAGGAGGACTGAAACGAAATCCGTGCATAAAACGATTGACTTTGCACACTTTAAGTAGTAGTATCATAGTATATCACATGTAGTTTTTAAAACCACATGTACCGGTTTGCACATGCAAAAGTGCTGTGAACAGGAAACTACTGAAAAGTAAGAGGAGTTGATTTTATGCAGATTACCATTCGTGAACCCGGAAGCGCCATCACCCACTTTATCGGTATGATGATGGCCATTATCGCGGCTACGCCCCTTATGGTGAAGGCCGCCACGGACGCAGACCACGTCGTCTTTATCGCGCTCGCTGTATTTATATGCAGCATGATCGCCCTCTACGGTGCGAGTGCGCTCTACCACAGCGTCACCGTGAAAGACAGTATTTTAAAAGTATTCCGCAAGCTGGACCACATGATGATTTTCGTGCTGATCGCCGGTTCCTACACGCCGGTCTGTCTGGTGATTTTAGGCGACCGCCGCGGATATCTGCTTCTGACCACGGTCTGGGGCATTGCCATCGCGGGTATGCTCATTAAAATGTGCTGGATTACCTGCCCGAAGTGGTTTTCGTCGGTCCTGTATATCGCCATGGGCTGGGCCTGTATCGCTGTTTTCGGCACGCTCTGGAACACCCTCTCGAGAGGCGCCTTCCTATGGCTCCTTGCTGGCGGCATTTTCTACACGGTGGGCGGCGTGATCTACGCGTTAAAGCTTCCCATTTTCAACGCGAAGCACAAGAATTTCGGTTCCCACGAAGTCTTCCATCTGTTTGTGATGGGCGGAAGCGTGTGCCATTTTATCTTTATGTATCTGTATGTGGCGTGACGGGATTTCCCTGATGGCCCCTGCGCCAAACAGGTGACACATTCCAAAAGCAATTGTAAATTTTTAAATCTTGACAAAACCGCCGTATTCCTTTAGAATATAGCCCAGAAAGAGAAATGAGTTTTTCGACCGTACAGCTATTGCTCAAGCGGTTTGCTCGTTTCTTTTTTTGTCCGCAAAATATCATACAAATACAGTTTTCCGTCTTTTGCATGGCGAACCAGTATTCTTGCCTTAAAGACATTGTACCTGACCAATTCACCCGCATCATTATAGACAGGAATTGCAAAACGTGTGTCGTACCTGTACCAGCCAAATTTAGCATCTGTGTTATGCTTTTTTGCATAATTCTCAGCAAATGATTTATTCGTGGCAATTCTAATCATTTCTTTGACAATTCCTGAGGAATTTGCTTTTGCGTACATATTTGCACCCCTTAATTCCTTTGTATCTTTGGAATGTGCAAACTCGTCTGGAAAATCTGCGCCTATGTATACCACATCTGATGTTTCCATAATCCTTGCGTACTGACCAATATACTCTTTCAAGCAGCTCTCAACAACATTCCAGTCTACGTTCCTTCTTCCTTTAAAACGCAGGTCGTTAATAAGTACAACGCTTTTGCCATCACTATCTTTTATAATATTCATTTTTTTATCCATTGCAGCTGCTCCCTGGTTAATTTCATTTTATCAGAAATCTGATAACCAACCTCACTGCGTTCAAAAGCAGATACAGCCCGGAATCCGCTGAAATACAGCGATCCGGGCTGTTCTAAAATTACCGCATTTAATCCTCATACCCGTTCGGATTATTGCTCTGCCATCTCCATGAATCCGCGCACATCTCCCTGATGCCATACTGCGCTTCCCAGCCAAGCTCTCTCTTCGCCTTGTCCGCGTTCGCATAGCAGGAAGCGATGTCGCCCGCTCTTCTCTCCTTAATCACATAAGGAATCTTCACACCGGTAGCTTCCTCGAAGTTCTTCACGATATCGAGCACGCTGTAGCCCACACCGGTTCCCAGATTGTAAATACAAAGCCCCGCATTCTCCTCAATCTTTTTCAGCGCTTTCACATGGCCAATCGCAAGATCGACCACATGGATATAGTCGCGCACGCCCGTGCCGTCCGGCGTGTCATAATCGTTTCCGAAAACACCCAGCTCTTTGAGTTTGCCCACCGCAACCTGTGTGATATAGGGCATCAGATTGTTGGGAATGCCGTTGGGATTCTCGCCCATGGTTCCGCTCTTGTGTGCCCCGATGGGATTGAAATAGCGAAGCAGGATCACATTCCACTCGTCGTCCGCTTTTTGGATATCCATGAGAATCTGCTCCAGCATGGATTTGGTCCAGCCGTAAGGATTCGTGCACTGTCCCTTCGGGCACTCCTCCGTGATCGGAATAATCGCCGGATCTCCGTAAACCGTCGCCGAGGAGGAGAAAATGATATTTTTTACATTGTGCTTACGCATCACATCCACCAGCGTCAGCGTACCTGCAATATTGTTTTCATAGTATTCCCAAGGCTTCTGTACGGACTCGCCCACCGCCTTAAGTCCGGCAAAATGAATGCAGGACTCGATCTGCTCCTTCGCAAAGATCTGCTCCAGCGCGTCCCTGTCCAGAATATCCGCCTTATAAAACTTCACAGGCTTCCCGGTAAGCTTCTCCACTCTCTCAAGAGATTTTTCACTGGAATTTGCCAGATTATCCACCACTACCACTTCATAGCCTGCATTCTGTAATTCTACTACCGTGTGGGAACCGATATACCCCGCACCGCCTGTCACTAAGATTGCCATAACCGCACCCTGCCTTTCTTTTCAGAAACTGTGTTTTTTGTTCTTAATGTAATTACAGTCTACATTGTCTCCCCTGTATATTCAATACAGGAATGTTGCTTAAACCTGTCGAAATGTTAACTGCTCCGCGCCTGCCAAAAGAAGCACAGACAAACCGTTTTCCTGCACAAACTACAAAATGATTCCGTTCTCCTTACACAGCTCTCTTGCGCTCTCCACCGAGTCAATGCCCGTCTTATTCTTGATGGGCGCAAACTCCTTATTCCTGACCACCTCATAGGGCAGACAGGAATCCAGCTCATGAATCATGTCAAGCACAAGCTGCTCGAACTTATAGCCGTTTGGCTCCTCCGGCTTCACAAGCTCTCCCTTCTCATCCAGATAGGGAATCTTCTTCTCCACGATGTGAAGCGGGAGCTTCCTCGCCACGATCTCCTCCAAATCCTTCACCCGGAACAGATAATTTAAGATCACGCCGAAATGGTAGGCCGGCTTTCCGTCCTCCGCTTTCGCCTCCATCAGCTCCGGCGTCATATCATAGTATTCCACGATGGACGGTCTTCCATCCTCCAGACACACCGCGCCCACCTTCTCATCCGGCGCGTTCTTCGCAACCACCTTCTCGCCTACCGCGCTGTCTGTGGCAATCGTCGCGCCCACAAAGCAGGGATCGGCAATGCGCTGCAGTACGTTGTCCACGGCAAACACATTGAGCCACTCCACGCCCGCCTGCCGTATTTTGTCCGCCACGCCCCATTTTTTCATGGACAAAAACCACCCGCCGTTGCCGTTTGGGGAAGTGGACATTTTATTCTTTGCTTCCATATATACCTTCCCCGTATAATCGGAAGCCGGTGCCATGTCCTGCATGAAAAAGGTCACATAGTCCGCATTGTAGCCGAAAAACTTCTTTTCCTCGAAAAAACTGACAGTTGCGTCATGATTCTTGTCGCTGGTCATCACATAGAGCGGAACCCACGCCCCCGCCTGATCCACCACATCCATCAGGTTCTCAATCAGACGCTGGAAAATAAACACGTCCTTTGTCAGACCGATATTGTAAACGCCCTTCGGCGCGTCGGAGCCAAGTCTTGTCCCCATGCCGCCTGCAAGCAGCACCGCGCCCACCTTGCCGGCCCGGATCGCCTCCAGACCGGTTTTCGTATACTCTTCTTTTTTCTCCTCGATCTCGGGAAGCTGCATCACCGCAATCGGCTCAATCTTCCCTCTTGGATTCAATGTCTCTTTCTTTTCACAAAGCGACAGCACATCGAAATCCGTCTGCCCGATCTGGGTAAGCAGCGCTTCCCGCTCCTCCTCTCCCAGCTCCTCATAGTATTTCAGCACATGAAGCTGTCCGTACTTCTCCAGTTTTTTGTACGCCTCCTGATAATTCATAATCCCTCCACTTTCTGACACGCATGTCACAATCATATTCACCGACCCCCGGAACCGCGCATAGACATCATGCCTGTGCGCAAATAAAACCGCCCCGTGTTTTCCATTCTATCTTAACACGAGGCGGCTCCTCACTCAACAGGGAAATCCGTCAGAATATATCGGAATACGCATCTGCCCGCGCCCGGGTCTCCACTACCGCCTCCCCCTCCACTTCCACCCACACCGCAGGCTTCCCGCCGCGGGAAGCCAGATAGTAGTAGGCGGCCGGCCGGCCAAGGCCGTGACAGGCGTCGTGCCATATCCCTCTTTTCAGGACAGCCACGTCTCCCGGACGCAGGATCAGTGCCCGCACGTCCTCTGCCTGCGGCGGCATATCCGCACGGGACGCGGCCACACACAGGACAATGGGATCCTTCGTGCAAAAGACCGCCTCCATGGTGTGCTCATGCTTTTCCATCGAACGCACGGTGCAGGGCGCGGGCTGTCCGACGGTATAGCCCAGATGCGCCGGTGTGTCGAGTACAGGCAGGCAGGTCATATGATCCTCATAGGAAGCGGCGCTGCTGTGCATGACACGCTCTTTGTCGTAAATCATATGATAGTGAATGCCATATTCGCTAAAGTCAAATTCTCCTATCTCTACCGCATGAATAATCATTCGCTCTCCTTTCCAAGCTCTCCCAGATTCGTCAGACACATCACAAGCACGGTGATGATATAGGGCGCCGTCAGCACAAGCTGCGAGGGAATGCTGAATCCCTGCAGGCCCACGGAAAGCGCGTCCGCAAAGGCAAAGATCAGACAGGCCAGAAAAGATTTCAGCGGATCGCCCTTGCCGATTCTGGCTGCCGACACCGCCAGAAACCCTTTCCCGGCGGACATATTTTCCGTAAACATGGAAATGCCGCAAAGCGGAAGGCAGGTTCCCGCCGCGCCCGTCAGCACACCCGTGACAATCAGGGACGCCCACTTATATTTCAGCACAGACACTCCGGACGACTGCATCGCCTCCTCATTGTTTCCAACGCCCCTGATCCGAAGCCCGAAGGGCGTCCTGTACATGACGATCTGCGCGGCAATCACCGCCAGAAAAGATGCGTATACGAGAATATTCTGGTTGTTTAAAATCTCGCCGATAAAAGGAATCCGCTCTAAAAACGGGATCTGTACCGTGCCGAAACTTTTGATTCTGGAATCCATGACGGACCCTCTTGTGTGAAAAATATTGTACATCAGAAGCGTGGTAAATCCCCACGCACTCAGGTTCATGGCGATGCCGATCACGATGGGATCCGACTTAAAATGCAGGACAAAAATCCCGAAGACGGCGGACATAACGACGCCGGAAACAATGCCGAACAAAAGTCCCATCAGCGCGTTCTCAAACAGGTAGCTCCCCCATGTGGCAAAGAACGCGCTCGTGAGCACATAGCTTTCCAGCCCGATATTAAAAATTTTCGCCTTATGGCCGTAGGCGCTTCCCACCGCCGCAAAGGCAATCGGCGCGGACATGCGTACCATCGCCGACAGCGTGGAAACGCTGAATAGTAATTGCAGCATAGCGTTACGCCTCCTCTCTCTGCATACGAAGTCTGCGGATCTGACGTTTTTCCTGCAGCCGTCCAAACAACGCCTCATAGTCTATGGCAACAAGCAGCACAAACACGGATTGCAGCACCATGACCACCAGCCGGTTGGTTGACGTGGTACGCTCCATCTGGAAAGACCCCGCCTTCAACATGCCCCAGATCACGGAAATCAGAACCACCGCCAGCGGATTGTTTTTCGCGATGGAGGCGATCATAACGCCGTCCCATCCCAGATTCAGCGCGAAGGCGGGCCGGAACTTGCCAAAGGCTCCCGTCATCTCCGTGCCACCGCACACGCCGCTGATAAATCCACTGAGCAAAAATATCATGATAAAGGTTCTCTTGTAATTGATACCGCCGTACCGGGAAAACCGCAGGTTCTCCCCCACCTGTTTCAGCTCGTATCCCTTCACCGTATAGCGGTAGAGCAGATGAATCAGAATCGCAACGCCGATGGCGATGAAGAACGCCGAGGTTGCGCTCGTCTTAGGTATGATGACGGATAGCCTTGCGGTGGGAAGCATGTCCGGTGTCGCGATGGCGTCCGCCAGCTCCGACGCGTCAAAGCCCATATACTTAAAGACGAGATACTCCGTAAAAAGGTTGGCCGCATAGTTTAACATCAGGGTACAAATCAGCTCGTTGACATGGAGCTTCAATTTCAGGATTGCGGGAATAAACGCAAAAGCCATACCCGCCAGACCGCCAATCAGAAGACAGACCGGTATATGCAGAAAGCGGGGCAGGGAAAGGGCCGATCCCGCAATCGCCGCCGCGAATGCGCCGAAGTACATCTGTCCCTCGATTCCGCAGTTCCAAATACCGGATTTAAAGGCCACCACAGCGGCAATTCCCGTTATGATGCTCGGCGTCGCCCAGCGGATTGTGGTGCCGATGGCGCCGGGACTTCCCACGGAGCCGACGACCATTGCCCGAAACGCTTCCACGGGACTGTTTCCCTGAGAGAGAATGATAAGCGCACCGGTCACCATAACAAGAATCACGGCAGTCACATATTTCAGTATTTCTAATTTTGCCGACAGCGTCAGCTTCCATTTTATCTTCATCACTACCCTCCATTGCTTCATTTCCCACCAAGCATATATAATCCGACTGTCTTTTCATCCAGCTCGGGCGTGTTCTCCAGATCGGCGGCGATCCCGCCGTTGTACATGACGAGAATCCTGTCCGCCAGCTCCATCACCTCGCCCAGCTCGTGGCTGACTAACAGCACAGATACGCCCTGCGCGGCGGCGTCAATGATCTTCTGCCAGATAAATTCGATGGCGCCCACGTCGATGCCACGGGTCGGATCCTCGATGATGAGCAGATCATTGTTTTGTGCAAACTCCCGCCCCACAATGGTCTTCTGAATATTGCCGCCCGACAGATCGCCGATCTTATCATGGATGTCCTGTACTTTTACCTGATAATTATCCACCACGGCGCCCGTGAAGTCTGCCGCCTCCTCCCTGTCAACCAGCCATGGAATCCTGAATTTGTGAGCCACATGATACCCCATAATACAGTTTTCAATCAGGCTCCCGTTCACGTTGCAGCCGGTGGAAATGCGGTCCTGCGGCACATAGCCGATCCGCTTTTCCCGCTTCTGTCTCGGGGTCGCGGCGGTAATGTCCGCGCCCTTGTAGGTGATGGTGCCGCCGGCGGGTGTGCGCAGGCCGAAAATCGCCTCGATCAGCTCGCTCTGGCCGGAGCCGGCCACGCCTGCGATGCCGAGTATTTCTCCTCTGCGGACGGAAAAGGACACGTCCTTCACTTTCTTCGCCCCGTCGCTGCCAAGCGCGCTCAGACGGTCGACGGTCAGAATCGGCTCTTCTATTTTCTTTTCCGGCTTTCTGGTGTTAAAAAGCACCTGCCGACCCACCATCAGATTGGCAAGCCCGTGCTCGTCCGTCTCCTCCGGCCGCAGATTTCCCGTTACCGTACCGTTTTTTAACACCGTAATATAATCCGAAATCTCCATCACTTCCTTGAGCTTGTGGGTAATCAGAATCACCGTTTTTCCCTGCTTCGTCAGATAGCGTATGGCGCGGAACAGCCCCTCAATGCCCTGCGGCGTGAGCACGGACGTGGGTTCGTCCAGAATAATAATTTCCGCGCCCTTGTAGAGCACCTTGACAATCTCCACCTGCTGCAAAAGCGACACGGGAAGCTCCGACACCCGTTTTTCGAGAGGCACGGAAAACCCGTATTTTTCGGCGATCTCCGTGATATCTTTCGCGGCCCGCTTCTGATCCAGAAAGCAGCCGTACTTTTTCGTCTCAAACCCCATCATCAGATTTTCCAGCACCGTCAGCTCGGGAAAAAGCATGAACTCCTGATGCACCATGCCGATGCCGCATCTGGTGGCGTCGTTGGGACTTCGGAAAACAACCCGTTTTCCCTCCACATGGATCTCACCGCGGTCAGGCTTATAGATCCCGGAAATAATATTCATCAGGGTGCTCTTGCCCGCCCCGTTCTCACCGATCACGGAGTGGACGGTACCGCGTCTCACGCTGAGGGTAACGTCGTCGTTGGCGGTGAGCCTGCCGAAGTATTTACTGATATGCTTTGCCTCCAGAATCATGTCTCCCATAACCAAATACCTCCTCATCGCAATTTCCTGTCGGAACAAAAAACGTCACAATTTCCTAATGAAGGAATAAAACCTCCGGCGGCGTGGAAATGCCCTCCGGAGGTTTCCCATTATTCGGCCATATCCTTCGTGACGTCAATCTCCCCTGCGCCTATGCCGTCAACCACATCCTTCACGGTTGTTTGAAGCGCCTCCGGCAGATTGTTAAATTCAATATCCGTATACAGTGACAAGCCGTAGGAAAGACCGTACACCTTGTCTCCGCTCTCAAAAGTTCCCTTGAAGGAAGCGTCTCCCTCCATGTAGAGCGCCTCGTCGATGGGCTTAAGCGCAGACCAGATCACGCAGTCGCTGACATCGCCCTGATAATCGTCGCTTCCGATACACTTGATGCCCATTTCCTCACAGCCGGAGATCACGCCAAGACCACTCTGGGAGGCGGACTGGAAAATCAGATCCACGCCCTCATTCTGAATCATCAGTTTGGCCACCTCCTGCCCCTTGACCGGATCCTGATCGTCGCCCACATAAGCCACCGCAACTTCCACGGAAGGATCGGCATAGTGTACGCCGTTGATGTAGCCGTCGCGGAACTTCCTGCTGACGGGGCGGTCGGCATGGGCGATAAATCCTACCTTTTTCTTCTCCGTCGTATTGGCCGCCACAACACCGGCTATAAAAGCGGCCTCGGAAGGGTCAACGGACACGGAGCTGACATTCGGCTCGTCGGTTTCCATATCCACATCGCAGAGCACGAAATCGGTATCCGGGTATTCCGGCGCCAGTCTGAGCGCTATTTCGGACAGATCGCCCCACATCAGGTACACCGGATTCGCCCCCATATCCGCCATCGCGCGGACCTGATCTTCATACTCCGCGCTGTCAAGCGTCTCCACGGTCCGAAGCGTTGCGCCCTGCTCTGCGGCCAGTCTGTCAAGACCTTTGATGGAGAGCGCGATAAAGGGATCTCCCACCGTAGCGGGCACAAGAAGACCGATGGTCTTTTCCCCGTCCTTTGCAGCCGGTTCGATTTCGGGAGCCTGCGCATCCGGTTCAGACGTTTCCGCCGCGCCTGTCTCTGCACCTGCCCCGGCAGCAGGCGGCTCCGGCAGTTCCGGTTTGGAACCGCATCCGGCCAGACATCCGGCCATCATTGCCATGGTCAATAAAGCTGCTGTCATTTTCTTCTTCATCATTTACCTTCCTCCCTTTTGGTCTCTGTCAATTGGTTTCTGTATATTGCATGACGGCGTTCAGCGTTTTTTCCGATAACGATGTAATCGACTGGCTTTCCATCGTTCTGACATACGTGTCAAGCTGGTCTTTCAGGGGCGCGGTAAACTTTTGATCGAGTGCGCCCGCTCCCAGCATAACGCCGTAAGCATGTCCGATGGGGCCGCCGGTACAGTCATTGTCCTGCCCTGCCATCATCAATACCGTCATTGCCTTCTGGAAGTCATTTCCGGCAAACCAGACTGCCGCCACCTCCGCCGCAAGATTCGGGTAAGTATGTACCCAGTTATATTTTTTGTACTTTTCCTCGCACAGCTCACACGCCTGCCTGTAATTGTCCGACGCTTCACAGGCTTTGTAAGCAAAATCCAGAACCGCGTACAGCTCGCTGTCCTTCGGAATCGCACGGACCGCCTTGTCAAGAACCACCCGCATATCCGTCTCCACATAGGCCATGGATACGATCACCGCATTAAAGACCTCCCCCAGAATGCCGTTGTTGTGATGGGAAATTCTCCCGTCCTTCCAGGCAAGCTGCGCGGCCTTCCGGGGATTGCCCGGCGCCAGCGCGCCACAGACAGCCGCGCGCATCGCGGCGCCGATCATCTCCCGGTAGGGGTTGGCGAGATATCCGCTCTCCGGCGGATAAATTCCCTGACGCAGATGGTTTAACGCCACCTCCTCCGCCGTGTAGGCAAACGGAATATAACCTACCCAGCGGTCCGCGATATCCTCCGAGTCCACCTCAAAGCCTTTTTCGCAGAAGGCGTCCAGAAGCGCCAGTTCAAAGGTAATGTCGTCGTTTAACGTCTCCGGCGGCTTCACATAATCGGTAATCTCACCGAACACCTCCCAGATTCTCGATGATTTGAAGCCCTCCACAGCGGTTCCCAGCGCGGAACCTATGATCTCACCCAGCCATCCGCCGTGGATCTGGTCAAAAAGCCGCTCCCTGTCAGGCAGGCAGTAATCGGGATAGACCGGCAGCTCCACCGCCTTTTCATACTGTTCAAAACTCTCATAGACCGTATAATCCCAGTAAGGGTGTCCCGGAATCTTTTCCGCCTCCGCCAGCGCCTTAAACACTCTGGCATTGATGATCTGCAGCCGGATCAGCTCCTCCTTTTCTATGGCGTCGAATGCCTCGGGAATCAGCCGCTCCGCCGCCTCCACATCGTAACCCATGCGCTGCATACTGGAGATGGCGCCCAGCATTTTGGAGTAGGGCGCCCTGGATTCCGGCAGGGGTTTTTCCCATGCGCCTTTTCCGCTTTCCAGCATCTGCGCCGCTTCCTCCAGCATCTTCCCTTCCAGAAGTCCGTCCCACTGGATCAAATCCGTTCTGTCTTTTACGGGCACCGCCCGACAGAACATTTCGTAATCGTATTCCCACGCGTGTTTCATTTGTATTCTCTCCTTTCCTGCTCAGGTAACCGCGAGCCGCCCGCCTTCACCCGCTCCATCTCCTCACAGACCTCATTAAAATCCGGAATACCCGGCGCCGCGCCGTGCCTGCCCACAGAAATGGCGCTCGCCATGGCCGCGTACTCCATCGTTTCCCTTGGCGGTCTGCCCGCCGCGATTCCGGCTAAAAAGTAGCCTGTGAAGGTGTCTCCCGCGCCTGTGGTGTCAACTGTCTTTGCCGGAAAAATTCCTTGAAAAAACGACTCTTTCCCGTCCACATAGCAGGAGCCTCTGCTGCCCAGCGTCAGCACCAGAACGGTCTGCGGATATTTCTGCCGCAGCCTTTCCAGAATGATCTGCGCATCCTCCGCGTCCGTGTCCGCAAGCTGCCTGCCCTCCACCTCGTTGAGAATGAGATAGTCCACCTTCCGCAAATCGCACTGCCCGATGCCGCTTCCTATGGGGGAAGGGTTAAATACCACCGTCATCCCTTTCTCACTGCCCTGCTCTATGGCGTAGGCCGCATTGGAAATCTCATTCTGTAAAAGAAGCATATCTCCCGGATCAAAGTGCGACAAAACGCTGTCTATGTACGCCGGCGTCACGTCGCTGTTGGCGCCCCCGAAGATGGTGATTTTATTCTGTCCCTCGGGATCCACATGTATCACCGCATGGCCGGACGGCCTGCCGCTTTCCCTGATCAGTTCTGTCCGCACGCCCGCTGCCGCCAAAGTATCTGACAGGATGCCCCCGTCAGGCCCCACGCAGCCTGCATGGTACACCTGCGCACCCGCCTTCGCCAGCGCAATGGACTGGTTCAGCCCCTTCCCGCCGCAAAACTCTCCGTAGGTTTTCGCCGGAATGGTTTCACCCGCCGCCGCGTAATGTTCTACACTGTATATTTTGTCAATATTCAGAGAACCGAGATTCAGAATTTTCATGTTTACCTCCATCTTCCACCTTTTGGGAAATTATTTTCCGAAACAGTTTTCTTATTCATAAGATACCATTGGCAGATGCCTTTGTCAACAACTTTTGTACATTTTACATAATTTCCCTTTTTTGTACGCCATCCGCCTTTCCCCGCGCCCCTTTTCATTTCTCCTCTTTTCCCTTATAATGGACTCAAAAAGGAGGGCGGCGGTATGAATATACGCGAGCTTGCGAAGCTGGCCGGTGTTTCGGCTTCCACGGTTTCCAAGATTATGAACAACAAGGACAGCAGCATAAGTCCCTCTACGAGAGAGCGCGTACTGCAAATTGCAAAACAGTACAATTACCAGTCATACTCTTCCCTGATCGAGAAGGGCACGACGACGCTGACGCTTGGCGTGGTGTTTCGCTCCGCCTCCACCATGAACCTGACTCTGGACGGCATTCTCCATGCCGCGCAGGAAGCCGGATATACCATTCTGCTCAGGGAGAGCGGCAATGACTCAGAACGGGAAGCCCAAAACCTTTCCGTGCTCTGCTCCCATCATGTGGACGGTCTGATCTGGGAATTTGTGAACAAGGACAGCGAAAAAAACATACCGTTTCTTGAAAGACATGAGATTCCCACGGTTATTTTTCACTCGGAGCATGGGAATGCTGTCAATATAGACTATGAAGAGGCGGGGCGTCAGGCCGCCCTGACGCTGGTGAACGCCGGCCACACGGCCATCGCCTGTATCAATGCGCCGGTTCCCGGAAGGGAGGCTTTTACCAACGGCTATCAGAAGTGTCTGTTTGAAAACCATATTCCGCTGGAGGAGGCGTTTATCTTTGAGCAGATCGACGGCCAGTTAATGCAGAAAATCGCGTCCCACACGATCAGCGGCGTAGTCAGCGCACACTACGAAACGGCGGCAAGGCTGTACGACGCCGTCAGAAAGCTGCGCTACGAGCTGCCCTACGACGTGTCCATTGTCTCCCTGCGGGATGAATCCATAACGCCGGATGTGCTGCGCCAGCTCTCCACCTTCACGATCCCCCACTATGCCTACGGGGAATACCTGTGTGAAAGACTTGTGGGACAGATCGAACGGGGGGAAAATACCCCGCCCGCTTTCCGAAGGGCAATACAGCTTGACAGTGAAAGCACCGTGGGCATCCCGCATAACAGTCACTCCAAAAAGATCACGGTCGTAGGCAGCATCAATATCGACAACTATCTCAAGATGGACGCGCTGCCGCGGACCGGCATGACCGTAAGCTCCTCCCTGTCCGCCTCCTATGTGGGCGGCAAGGCCATCAATCAGGCCATCGGCGCCGCCAGACTGGGACAGCGGGTTTCCGTGATCGGGCGGCTTGGAAACGACGTGGACTCCGACACTGTCTATCGGGCGTTAAACATGGCCGGCGTGGACTCTATGGGGGTGAAACGCTGTTCCGGGCACAAGACCGGTCAGGCCTATATTTTTGTACAGAGAGACGGCGATTCCATGATTTCCATTCTGTCGGGAGCCAACGCTACGCTGCTGCCGCAGGACATCAGGGAAGCCGGACGGGTATTTGAAAACGCCGCCTTCTGCCTTGTGCAGACGGAAATCCCCATGGAAACCGTGGCGGAAACCTGCCGGATCGCCAGAAAACACGGCGCACAGACCATCCTGAAGCCCGTGGCCTGCGGCGAACTGCCCGCAGACCTTCTCCGCAATGTGGATATCCTCATTCCCAACAGGGCGGAGCTTGACGCCATCTGTCCTGCCGCCGGTGATTTAGAATCGCAGGCGGCGCAGCTTCTGGACGCGGGCGTCGGCACTGTCATCGTGACGCTCGGCACAGAAGGGTGTTTTCTAAAGACAGCGCAGGAAAGCGCGTATTTCCCTGCCGTCCCCTTCGATGTGGTGGACGCCTCGGGCGCGGCGGACGCGTTTATCAGCGCGCTTGCCTCCTATCTGCTGGAGGAACGTTCTCTGCACACAGCCATCAGAATCGCCTCCTATGCGGCCGGTTTTACGATCTCGAGGGAAGGCGTGACCTCGTCGCTGGTGGACAAGAATACGCTGGAATCCTTTATAATGCAGAGGGAACCGGAGCTTTTACAGATTAATTGATTCGTGAAAATAAATGGTAACAGAAGGAGGATTATAAAAAGAATATGTTTCAGAAGAAATATTTAACGATCCTGCTGACAGCCTCTTTGCTGGCTGCCGGCGTCAGCGCATGTGGCGCCGAAGACAATTCCGATACAGATGACAGGCTTGAAATTACGGACATTACGGATGACGATGCATCCGCCGGAGCGGAAGACGCAGCACCGCAGGATGGTGCGGCAGACGAAACTCCGGGTGACGGGGCGGTGTCCGGAACAGAACATGACACAGATGTCACATCCGATGTGTCCGATGCCGGAGAACAGGAAAATCCCATCTCCGTCACTTTCGAGGAAACCTTCGACGAGGTCAAGGGAGACGATGGCACAGTCATCTTCACAAGCGGCACACAACGGCCCGTCGTGCGTATCAAAGGCGCAGAGGATATCGCCGAAAAAATCAACGCGGATATCGCGACATACTACGACACCTTCTCCTTTGACGAAACGCTCTCCATGGCAAAGGAAGACTACGCGGCAAGTCTCGGCGAGGACGGATGGAACTTCATCGGCTACAGCTCGGAAATCAACGCGAAGGTGACACGCATGGATGAGTCCGTGATTGCCTTCGAGATCACTGTTTCCGACTTCACCGGCGGCGCTCACGGCAACTACGGCTCCATCGGAAAAAACTACAGCGCGAAAACAGGGGCGCTTCTCGCTCTCGATGAGATCAGCGAAGACTACGAAGCCTTTCACGCCACAGCTCTGGATTATATGGTCAATCTGGCTGAGACACCCGCCTATAAGGATAAACTGTTCGGCCCGCCTTCTAAAGATGATCTGGACAGCACGCTGTTTCAGCCGGAGAGCTGGGTATTTACCAAAAGCGGCATCAGCTTTTTAGCCGCTCCCTATGCCCTCGGCCCCTACGCTTCCGGGGAAATTTACTTCCGGCTGCCCTACGAAAAGGCCTGTGGTCTCGGATTAAAGGAGGACTACCGCTACGACGGCAATTTCGTGGATGAGCGAAACTATATCTACAAATACGACCCGGAAACTTTTGAACCGGTTGTGGACGGCACACCCGACTGTTATTTTGATTTGGACGGGGACGGCACGGAGGAAGGGCTGGCCTTTTACGGTCAGGTCGTAGATCCGGAAACCGGTGACAGCAGAAAAGCTTTCTATATCGACGGGAAAGATTACGGTGATGTCATAGATGACGAGCTGCAGAATATAGAGGACAACGGCTATCTGGCGGACACTTATGCCCTGTATCACGCCGACGCCCCGGACGGGGGTGTTCCGGCGATTGCCGTGCTATTCACGGAATTTGGCGACGGGACAGCGCCTGACGGCAGTCAGATCAGCCATCCCCGCTCCTTTATTTTCGGTTACACGAAAGAGCAGGGCCTGTACTATATGTACTGGGAAGATGGCTTTGTCACCCTGCCAAAGCAGCCCTGACAGGCAGCATCTTCCAGCCATTTGCCTGACGTTAAGAGCCTGATGCCACGGGCCTGACTTCACGCCCCGCTGACAACCCGTTACCCAAGACAGGCTGCCAGTGCTTCCGCGATCTCAGCCGCCTCCTGCGCCGGATAAAACAGCCGCGCGGAGGCTTCCAGCGCGATCCCGGTAATCTTTTCCTTTTTCAGATAAAACTCTACTTCCGAGGGAGACATTTCGTTCTCCCTCTCTTTCCATGTCTGAATCAGATCGTTCAGCTTCCGGAAATGGGCCATCAGCGACCCGAACTCCTGTATACGGTCGATGGTGCCGCTTCCGTAAGCCTGCCGTTCCAGCTCGGATACCGCAATTACCTGCATGGACATCTTCAACTCTCCCGTAATGTCAGATGCTTCCATCAGGACATCCGGCCGCTTCTCCAGACATGCCAGCATATACGCCTTCGCCCCGGCAATGTCCTTTTGCAGGAAGAACGCCGCCAGCCGCTCCTTGATCTCCGCCGTCTCCCGTTTCTCGTCGGTCATGCCCACCTTGCACTCACAGACCTTAAGCCCCTGTACCTGCGTCCAGACATAGAGCAGAAATTCCGAGATAAAGCCGTAAACCCGCTTGTGATAGTCGTCGTACCCGGAAGCGTCGATCTTTTCTTCCGCTTTTTCAAAAATTCCAAAAAGCCACTCGCTGTAGGCGTCGTAGATCTCCTTTTTACACACGATCATATTGCCAAAGTATGTGCCCTTGCTGTGTACCAGCCGCTCAAACGTCTCATGGTACGAAGGATAAAACTGCCGGATTACCTCTCCCACAGCTTCCAAATCGTGTATATTGTAGTCTCCGGCATACCCTTCATAATAAGTAAAGTTTAACTTTAACTTTTTCGAGGTAATGATGTCATACGCCGAGAGAATTTCTTCGTAATCCCTCCCGGTGAGAATCCGCCCCTCCTCCGTGCAGAAATACCTGCGGTAGTGGCAGACCCCCACATAACCGGTGGTTTTTATGTTTTTCCACACCCAGTATACGCCCGTCAGTTCCCCATAGTAGCAGTTCTTTTCCGAAATACTGACGCCAGTGTCATCTCCTATATATCCCAGATCCTCCGATCCGGCCCTGCCCACCTGTAACGGCACATAGATGGGATCGCCGGGCGTCGGAAACTTTTTGTGGGTCATAGTAAAAATTGTCACGCTCATCCTGTATACCCCGCTAAACCTGTCAAACGCCTGCGCTGTCATAAGGTTCCTGCTCTGCTTATCCTTTCTGCTCTTATCCTCTCTGCTGCGGCGATTCCGCGCAAGCCTCTCCCGGCTTCAACATCCGCTGCATTTTCCTGCGCACATAGAAAAAGGCCGGAATCAGGAAAATATCCGCAAAAATCCATGCCAGCGGATTCGCAAAACGCACTGCGCTGAATCCAAACTGCGGCACAAGCAAAAAGCCTGCCAGCGCTCTCGCCAGCATCTCAAACGCCCCCGCAAAAACCGCCAGCCTGCTGAACCCCATTCCCTGAATCAGAAAGCGGACGATATTCACAAGCGCAAGCGGGAAATAAAACACCGCATTCATCCGTATAAAAGAGTAGGCGTTGGCGATGATCTGCGTCTCCCCCGCATCCAGAAACAGTAAGAGAAGCTGTTTCCCGAACAGAAATACCGCACCCAGACCAATCAGGGAATAAATCAGCCCTAACAGCGTACAGCTCTTAAGTCCCCTGTCCACGCGCTCCAGATCCCCGGCGCCCACATTCTGTCCGCCGTAAGTGGCCATGGTGGATCCCATGGCGTCAAAAGGGCAGACCAGAAGCATACTCACCTTACCGCCTGCTGTCACCGCCGCAACAGCGTTGGAGTCAATGCCGTTCACCGCGCTCTGCAAAATCACACTGCCGATAGCTGTGATCGAATACTGCAGTCCCATAGGAATGCCCATATTGCACAGCTTCGCCGCATAGTCCCTGTCCCATCTGCGCTCATCCGCGGACAGCTTCAATATCGTAAACTTTTTGCGCATATAAATCAGGCAGGCAAAACCCGCGATGGCCTGCGATACCACCGTAGCTACCGCCGCACCGGCCACCCCCATGGGAATAACCACAATGCAGAACACATCGAGAAAGATATTCAAAACCGCCGCCGTCACGAGAAACACAACCGGCGTCCTGCTGTCCCCCAGAGACCGCAGAATGGCCGCCGTCATATTATAGAGGAACACCACAGGTATGCCAAGAAAAATAATAATTATGTAGTCGTAAGATCCGTCGATGATGTTGGCGGGCGTGCGCATAAGCAGCAGGATCTGACGGCACAGCAAAGATACCACGGTCGTGACCAGCACGGAAAAAATCACGGACAGCCACACACTGTTCGCCACAAACCGGCGAAGCGCCTCCTCATGCTTCGCGCCGTACTCCTGCGCAATCGGAATGCCGAAGCCGCTGCATATGCCCATGCAGAATCCGATAATCAGGAAATTGACGGAGCCTGTCGCTCCCACCGCCGCCAGTGCGTCCACCCCCAGATAATGTCCCACAATAATCGCATCCACCATGCTGTAGAACTGCTGGAAAACCAGCCCGAACAAAAGAGGCACGGCAAAGCCCAGAATCAGCCTCATAGGGCTCCCCTTCGTCATATCTTTTTCCATAATAAAAAACTCCTCCCTTTTCCTCCCCCATTGCGACGATTGTATCACACTGTTATGAAAACACAAGCGTTTATTTTAGAAAAAACAAAAAAATTTTAAAGTTGGGAAAACCGATTGACAGGCGAAAAAGAATGTATTAAGATGTTATCACTTTACGCAAAAAACGGAGGGGTTTTCCATGCAGGGCACAACCGCAAAAGATAACTTTTATCATAAGATGCTAAAGCTGGTAATTCCGATTGTCATTCAGAATCTCTTAAGCGCCGCCGTAAGCTCTGCGGACGTGGTGATGTTAAACTATGTGGGGCAGTCCTCCATCTCCGCCGTATCGCTGGCCGCCAATTATGCCAGCGTTCTCTTTATGATCTATTACGGTCTGGGAACGGGCGCCACTATGCTGAGTGCGCAGTATTGGGGAAAGGGCGATCTGCAGCCGATCCGCGCCATTCAGGGAATCGCCATGCGTTTTTCCCTGATTATATCCCTCGCTTTCTCCGGCTTCGCCTTCTTTGCACCGGAGCTTTTGATGCGGCTTTTCACCAATGACGCGGCGCTTATCACAATCGGCGCCGGATATCTGCGCGTGATGGCAGTCACCTACCTGTGCTGGGGCATTATAGAAGTGTATCTGGCGATCCTTAGAAGTATCGGCCGGGTCACCGTCTGCATGGTATTAAATGTCATGGCATTTACCCTGAATATCTTCCTGAACGCCGTGTTTATCTTCGGGCTTTTCGGCGCGCCGCAGCTTGGCGCCACCGGCGTGGCCATCGCCACCGCTCTGTCCCGTGTCATAGAACTGCTCGGCTGTATCGTGGTATCCATATGCAGCAGGGACATCAAACTCAATCCCGGTTACATGTTCCTGCGCAACAAACTGTTGTTTCAGGACTTTCTCCGGCTCTCCCTGCCTGCCCTTGGCAACGACATCGCATGGAGCGTGGCCTTTTCCATGTACTCCGTGATTCTGGGGCACATGGGTTCCGACGCGGTGGCCGCCAATTCTCTTGTGGTTGTCGTCAGAAATTTCGGCACCGTACTCTGCTTCGGCACCGCCAGCGCAGGCGGCATCCTGCTTGGCAATGTGATGGGAGAAGGGGACATGGAACATGCCAAAGTGTACGCCTCCAGGCTGATGAAGCTCACTGTTATCACCGGCGCCATCGGCGGCGCGCTTGTGCTGGCCGCTACCCCCTTTGTGCTGCATTTTGCCAAACTTTCCGAAACAGCCATGCACTATCTGAAATATATGCTGCTCATCAACACCTACTACATCATGGGAGCCGCCGTCAACACCACCCTGATCGCGGGCGTGTTCCGCGCAGGCGGCGACAGCCGTTTCGGCCTGATCTGCGACGTGATCGACATGTGGGTCTACGCGGTGCCGCTCGGTTTTCTCGCGGCCTTCGTTTTCAAACTTCCCGTTCTCTGGGTGTACTTTCTGCTGTGCACCGACGAGTTCGTCAAATGGCCCTGGGTGATCAGACACTATCGCAGCGGCAAGTGGCTGAAAAACATAACGAGAGAGTTTTGAAACTCTTTCCTGCTGCATACGTCCATCTTCTGGTAAATGTGGGACACATGCTTCTTAACCGTCGTCTCGGCGATGTAAAGCGCCTCGCCGATCTGTCTGTTGGTGTAGCCTCTGTAGAGAAGCCATGCCACCTCCAGCTCCCGCTCCGAGAGCGCACAGGATTCCATCGCAATCAGAAAATTCGCATAAATCTCCTCATAACTTCGCGGTGTCTGCATGGCCGCATCTGCAAAAGTCTGCCCCGCATCTGTTTCTGCCGTCGTCCCTTGCTCTCTCCGGTCTGCTTCCGGATTTTCTTTCCATTTTGCAATCTGATCCGTCACACGGAGATAGCGCGCCAGAACCACCGCCAGCGCCACGCCGAGAAACAGCGTTCCCAGCACAGCGGCCTTCCACTCCCGCCTGCCGCCAAACACATCCGCCTGATACAAGAGCAGCGTCGTCAGAAGGCAGACATAACCGCCTCCTAAAAACGCCCGAAGCAGCCGCTTCCTCATATCCGCCCTTCCTCTGTATTTTCTTTCTCCGCCGACGCATTCTCTCTTTCTGCCGCTGCATTCCCTTTCTCCGCCGGTGCATTCTCTCTTTCCGCCGCTGCATCCCCTTTCTCCGCCGCGTTTTCCTCCTCCGTATCTACTCCCATATAATCAATAATCCGGCGTTTCGCTTCCAACTGCAGGGGCAGAAGCAGCATCTCAAATATCATGGCATACAGCATCGTCAAAATCGCCACCGACAGATTGGGGCCGAGGCTTGCCGGATCGGACAACCGCCTGAAAATGGTAATCAGCGTCAAAAGCACACAGACCACGCCCGCATAGAGCACCTGTTTCTGCATCATTTCCACCACGTCCAGCGCCCGCCGCACTTCGTCCAGATGACAGGTATAATCCTTTTTCAAAAGCCGCCACGCTCTCTTAAAATCCTTCCACACGCCGCCCTTAAACAGCACCGGCACCGTAAATACCAGCATAATAATAAGGGATGGTATATCTATCAGATATGTCAGCCGGACCAGCTCAATCCCTCCGTACCCGTAATCTACCGCTCCTAACAGGACAATACCCAAAAATATACTGATAATTTCCATAGTCATATGGCACCGCTCCTCTCTCTCCGGTTCTTTTACTTTACGTCTACCTGCATCATACCCAAAAAACAGTAAAAATGCCATACTACTTATCACCTGAAAAGTAGTATTTTCACAAAATGGAAAAGAGCCTGCCCCCGGCAAGCTCCGATTTTTAATATTTAGTCAGAAACTGTCTCGTCCGCTCCTCCTTCGGATGGTCGATCACCTGTCTTGCATCACCCTGCTCCACGATCACGCCCTCGTCCATAAAAATGATCTGATCCGCCACATCTCTGGCAAAGCTCATTTCATGGGTTACGATAATCATGGTCGTATGCTTCTCGGCAAGCCCTCTGATCACCTTTAGCACCTCCCCCGTCAGCTCTGGGTCAAGGGCCGATGTCGGCTCATCAAAACAGAGGATATCCGGCTGTAATGCCAGCGCTCTGGCGATGGCCACCCGCTGCTGCTGCCCGCCGGAAAGCTGGTGGGGATAGTGATCCATGCGCTCCGCAAGTCCCATCTGCTCTAAAAGCGACTTCCCGTGCGCCTCAATCTCCTCCAGAATTTCCTTTCTCTTCTGTTTGAAATCCGGCCGCTCCTTTGAAAGAAGCGTCTCCGCCAGCGTCACATTTTCCAGCGCCGTATACTGCGGGAACAGATGAAACGCCTGAAACACCATGCCGAAATGCAGCCTCTTGGTGCGCAGATCCTTCTCCTGCCCTTTTACGGGATGATCCGCGTCAAACAAAGTTTCCCCCCGCACCGCGATGGAACCGTGATCCGGCGTTTCCAGAAAATTCAGACAGCGCAAAAGCGTTGTCTTGCCGGAGCCGGAAGAGCCGATGATCGCCAGCGCGCTCCCCTCCTCCAGATCAAAGCTCACGTCATCGAGCACTCTGGTGGAGCCGAAATGTTTTCCGATATTTTTCACCTCTAAGACAGCCATTTTTACCTCCATGCCACAGCGTTTTGCGAAATATCCCTAAACCCAATCTCCCATTCAGTTCTGCGGTTTCGCACTTTTAACGAAACATTTTACCGGAAATAGTCCAGCCTCCGCTCGATATAATTAAACAAAAGTGTCAGAATGCCCACAAACAGAAGATAGAACACACCCGTGTAGAAGAGCGGCCATGTCAGCCCGTTGCTCTTCATAAAAGAATAGCCCGCGAACGTAAGCTCATACGCCGCGATAATGCGCGCCAGGGACGTGTCTTTCACCAGCGTGATAATCTCGTTTGACATGGGCGGCACCACCCGCTTCACCATCTGCAACAGGGTGACCTTAAAAAAGATCTGCCACTTCGTCATGCCAAGCACCTCGCCCGCCTCCCGCTGACCCACGGGAACGCCCTCGATACCGCCCCTGAAAATCACGGAAAAATAGCAGGCATAGTTGATACTGAACGCCACCACCGTGGCGGTGATGCGCCCGGCCTCGCTGCCGCTCCAGATATTGTGGTGAAGCCAAAGCCCCGGTCCGTAAAAAATAATAATCAGTTGCAGCATCAGCGGCGTGCCGCGTATGATCCACACAATCGTCTGGATCAGCCCCCGCAGGGCTTTCCATCTGCTCATCGCCCCGAAAGCAAGAATCAGCCCGAGCGGCAGGGAAAAAAGCAAAGTGAAAATGAAAATCTGAAAGGTCGTCAAAAGACCGTCCAACAGCGACCTCGTCACACTAAAAAACATGTCCTGTTCTCCTAAAATCTAATGTCTTTTCCCGTTATTTACCGGGTACCACGACTACCTGTGCATTGTTGCAGTATGCATTGGTACACTCCATGGCGTTTTTGACTTCATCAGTCAGTGTCATGCCGTTCCACACCACGTCGATGTTTTTGGATTCCAGCTCCATAATCTTGTTATCCCAGTCAATCACCACAAACTGCGCTTCCACGCCAAGCTGTTCCGCAACCATGCGCGCCATATCCGCATCGAAGCCGATCCACTCGCCGGAATCATCCTTATAATCCATCGGCTCAAACTCCGTAATGCCCACGATCAGCGTACCCTTGCCCTGAATATAGGCCACATCGCTGTCGGAAGCCGACGCCGCAAACTCACAAGCCTTCTGCTCCACAAGCGCCTCCTGCACACCGTAAGCCGTAGCCGTCCCCTGCATGGAACCGTCCGCATAGCTTAGCGCAAACACACTGTTGATATAAGAAGCCAGATCGGAACCTTTCCGGCATCCTACCCCGTACTCCTCCGTCGTCAGTTCATCCGTATGTACCAGATCCGGATAGCTGGTTCCCTCCCCGATCATGGCGCCGGCCATCAAAAGGTCGATGATCGCCGCGTCCGAAGTGCCGGAAGCCACTTCCATCAGGGCATCCGCCTGAGACGCCACCGCGTTGGTCTGAAATCCCTTCTCTTTCGCAACCGCTTCCCCGGCGGAACCCGCCTCCACGGCATACACCCGGTTTCCGGCATCCGCTGCCGTCTCCTTCGCGCCGCCGCAGCCGGAAAGAGTTCCGCAGACAGCCATCGCCGCAACCAGTATCATTACCAGTTTCTTTTTCATAATGTTCCTCCTCTTTTCAAACTTATTTTTTCTGTATTATTTCATAACTCACACACTTTTGTATTTTATCATAGCAGTACGCTAAAGTAAATGTGTAAAATGAAAGAAGCTATTGTCTGTCAAAATATGCCTTTCTCCATCCCAACGCCCATTCCGTCCAGAAACCAAGAGAGCACCCTCTGCAGGCACTCCCTCGTATATGCCGCCTTACCTCTCTCCGGCACGTTTAATATTTGATTTCTTTCCCCTCTAACCGCCACTGTCTGAACTCCGCCGAAGCCGACAACAGCAGATCGGAAGAGGAGTTGAGCGCTGTCTCCACGGAGTCCTGAATCACACCGATGATAAAGCCTACCGCCACCACCTGCATAGACACGGAATCCGGAATGCCAAAAAGCGAGCACGCAAGCGGTATCAGCAAGAGAGAACCGCCCGCCACACCGGATGCGCCGCAGGCCGAAAGTGCCGCCAGAAGGCTTAAAACAATCGCAGTCGGAATATCCACGTTAATACCGAGCGTAAACGCGGTCGCCATCGTCATGACCGTAATGGTAATCGCCGCGCCGTCCATATTGATGGTTGCACCGAGCGGAATCGTCACCGAGTAAGTGTCCTTATCCAGTCCCATCTCCTCACAGATTTCCATATTGACGGGAATATTCGCCGCCGAGCTTCTCGTAAAGAATGCCGTAATCGCGCTCTGTTTCAGGCACTTGAAGATGAGCGGATAGGGATTCTTGCGGATGCACCAGTATACCAGAATCGGGTTCGTCACAAAGTAGATAAAGAGCATACAGCCCACCAGCAGGATCAGCAGCTTTCCGTAATCCCTGAACGCTTCCAGACCGTTCGCCGTCACACTGGTATAAACCAGTCCCAGCACACCGAAAGGCGCGAAATTAATGATAACCACAACCACTCTGGAAATGGCCTCCGAAATATCGCCGAGCGTTTTCTTAGTCGTTTCTCCCGCACTCCGGAAGGCTACACCCAGAAGCACCGCCCACGATAAAATACCGACATAATTGGCGTTCATCAGAGAATCCACCGGATTTTTCACCACGTTCATAAGGAGCGTGCTTAACACCTCAACGATACCGCCCGGTGCGGCCGAAGCATCCGAAGCCGCATCCACAAGCACCATTTCCACGGGAAATACCATGCTGGCAAAAACGGCGATCACCGCCGCCAGCACCGTGCTGAACATATACAGAATGATAACCGTCCTGATCACCCCGCCATGGGATTTGCCCGCATTACAGAGCGCGCTTATCACCAGAAAGAACACCAGAAGCGGCGCAATCCCCTTGAGCGCACCCACGAACACATCGCCAAATACGCCGATGCCTGACGCTCCGGGTGCCACCAACGCCAGAATCACACCAATTACCAGCCCCACTACAATCCTTTTGACAAGACTTATGCCTGTCCACTTCTCCCACACATTTTTCATGCTTTCCTCATTTCTGTAAAACCTTATTATCAGTTACTTTACAATACTACTACGGAAAAGCAGCCTGCGTCAAGATGGGGCGGCGCAAATCTGCACCGCCCCATCTTCTGCGTCCCTGTGTATTATTCAGCCGTCGCTTCCTCCGTGTACTTCACGGCCAGCTCATTAATCGTGCCGTCCGCCAGCATCTTGTCAATGGCCTTATTGATCTTGTCAAGCAGCTCCGTGTTGCCCTTCTGTACGGCAATCGCGTACTCCTCGGACTCAAATGCACCCGCATCTTCCACGATCTTTAATCCCTCGTTGTCGCCCACATACTTCTGCGCCGTCGCGGAATCAATGACTACCACGTCGCACTTGCCGTTCACCAGCTCCATAACGGCCTCTGTGCCTTTCTTAAACGCCTCATAAGTGTAGCCCATATCCTGCACACAGATTTCACCGGTATAACCCTGCACCACGCAGATCTTTTTGTCCGCCATGTCAGTCGCCGCCGCAATATCGGAGTCCTCTTTCACAATCATTACCTGTGTCGCCGTATAGTAGGTCGTGGAGAAATCTACGGTTTCCCTTCTCTCGTCCGTCGCCGTCATGCCCGCGATAACCGCGTCGATCTGGCCGTTTTGCAGCGCAACCAGAAGAGAGTCAAACTCCATATTCTCCACTGCTGCCGTCATGCCGCTCTCCTCGGCGATCTGCTTTGCAATCGCCATATCAATGCCGTCATACTCACCGATCACACCGTTTGAGGTGACGTACTCAAAAGGCGGAAACTCCGCATTCGTACCGAAGGTGATGGTGTCTCCCTTCCCCGCGCCGCCACCGCAGGCCGTCAGCGTGCATGCCGCCAATATCATGGCAAGCGCCATTGTCAGTAACTTTGTTGTCTTTTTCATAATGTTATCCTCCTCTGCATTTCCTTGTTTCCTATATCACCACGCAGGCGATACGCCCGCACAGGTCACATATCCTTGCCGCCATATCTCCGGCATTCCGCCGCCAGTCACAGGCACTGCCGCAGCTACAGCACTTTGCTCAGGAAATTCTTCGTCCGCTCGTTCTGCGGATTCCCAAAAATCTCCTCCGGTGTGCCGCTCTCCATCACCACGCCCTGATCTATGAAAAGAACGCGCGACGCCACCTCTCTCGCAAATCCCATCTCGTGGGTAACGATCACCATCGTCATGCCCGATCTGGCCAGATCTTTCATTACATCCAGCACCTCGCCCACCATCTCCGGATCAAGAGCCGACGTTGGCTCGTCGAAAAGCATGATTTCCGGATCCATGGCAAGCGCTCTCGCTATCGCCACCCGCTGTTTTTGGCCGCCGGAGAGCTGCGCCGGATAGGCATTCGCTTTCTCGCCCAGATTCACCCGCTCCAAAAGCTCCTGTCCCCGCTTTAGCGCCTCCTCCTTCGTCATCTTCTTAAGGAGTACAGGGGCAAGCGTAATGTTCTCCATAATGGTCAGGTGGGGAAACAGGTTAAACTGCTGGAACACCATGCCCATCTTCTGCCGCACCCGGTTCACATTCACCTTCGGGTCCGTAATCAGCTCGTCGTCCACGTAGATTTCCCCCTCCGTGACCGTCTCGAGCAGATTGAGACACCGCAGAAAAGTGCTCTTGCCGGAACCGGAAGGCCCGATCACCACAACCACCTCTCCCTGTCTGATGTGCTCGTCGATCCCGCTCAACACTTCCAGATCTGTAAATTTTTTATGTAAGTTGTTCACTCTTATCATATCCCGGTTCTCCTGTGTGAGCCTTAGAAATCCTTTAGAAGTTCTTTTCACACTATTATCTGGCGTCCGCCTTTCGCAGCCGTATCTCCACACGCCGGAGTGCCAGTGTCAGTATCTTAATCAGCACATAATAGATTACCGCAGTACCGATTAACGGCATAAACGCAATAAAGGTCGCGCTCTTAATGAAGTCCCCCGCCTTCTGTATATCCATCAGTCCCACATAGCCGACGATGGCTGTTTCCTTAATCAGCACGATAAACTCATTGCACAGCGCGGGAAAAATATTTTTAACCGCCTGCGGCACCACAATCCGGCTCATGGTCTGGAATGCGGAAAGCCCGAGAGACCTGCCCGCCTCCGTCTGTCCCTTATCAATAGACAGAATACCCGCCCGGACGATCTCCGACACATACGCGCCGGAATTGACGCCAAAGGCAATCGCGGCTATAATCCACTTATCCAAAGGCACCGTGGCGAAGATGACAAAATAGATAATCATAAGCTGGGTCACGGAAGGCGTCCCCCTGATCACATCCGTATAAATACCGCCGATAAACCGGAGCAGTTTCTTTTTAGACAGATTGCACATGGCAATCACCATGCCGATCAGAATGCCTATGACTATGGCCAGAAGCGATACCCTGATCGTCACGCCGATACCGCTCAAAAGAAGCTTGTATCGGTCTTCCCTGATAAAACATTTATAAAACAGATCACTGAAATCAGCCGCCCACTCTGCCATCCGTTCTTCATCCTTTCCGGTTCCTGTATCTGTGCCCGCTCTATCATACCACAACCTTTTCCGGAAGAAAAGCAGAAAAATGCATATTATGCACTTTTCTGCTTATATTTAAGCGTTCAGGTAACTATTCAGCCTTCGGCTTCATTGTTACTGAATCCGGCTGTCTGTTACCTGTCCAGTTCCTTCTTCCACTCTGCGATGATTTCCTCGCACCGTTCCGTGTCGATATCCTCCACCGCATTTTTCAGTTTTTCAAAAATGCTGCGCTGCGCATCGCCGTAAGAATACTGGCTCATATCCCTGACTGCCTGCTCCATGGCATCCATATCCAGATTTTCCATGGCTTCCTCCATCTGGGCAAACAGCGCGGCCATCTCTTCCGTCTCCGCCGCTCTTCCGCTCTGCGCCTCCTCTTCCTTTATAAAGTAGGGCGCCAGAATGCCTTTATAGAACATATACTCTTCCAGCATACCCGGCGTAATTTTGTGGATCAGCGCCGCATTTCCGGCATTCCCGGCCGCTTCCATCTGCTCTGCAGTGTATGCCAGATCCAAAGCGCCGATCTGTCTGGACGCGCTCTTTAGCGCGTGCACCTCCACTGTATACTCTTTCCACTGTTCCTTCTTCTCATATTCCTGTATCAGCGCACATTTTTTATCTATCACACGATAATACTCTTTCAACACAGACCAGAACAGCTCTTCGTTTCCAAGGAACCCCATCGCGCTCTGCACATCCAGTCCCTCAATGGCGATATCCGTGGTCGTCTGTTTTGCCCCTTCGCTCCGCTGGACATTGCGGGCCGGTGCGTTATTCTTATTTTTCCTCTCAATCTTTTCCGCCGGCAGCCATTTACGAAGCTTGGCGATAATATCTCTCATCTCAATCGGCTTCGTCACATAATCGTCCATACCCTCCCGTATGAACATTTCCCCCGTTCCTCCCACCGCGTTTGCCGTGAGGGCGACTATCGGCACCTGTCCGTTTTCTCCCAGAAGACGGCGGATTACTCTGGTGGTCTCCACACCGTCCATCTCCGGCATCATATGATCCATAAAAATGATGTCATAGCGTTTATCCGTAACCATCAGGACGGCTTCCTTACCGCTCAGTGCCGAATCTATTTTCATTTGCAGGGGATTCAGCAGTCCCTTCACCACCGTCAGGTTGATGGTATTGTCATCTACAACCAGAATTTCCGCACTGGGAGCTACAAAATCAAAATCCTCCGCCTCCGTCAGGGAAAATGCCGCATTGTCTTCCTTTCCATCCAGTATATTGGCAAGCCCCATGACATAGAGCGGCTTTTTGACGATCTGCAGATTCGTCTGGTCATAGGAGCCGATTGAATGGTAATTTGCCAAAAGCACCACTTTGATTTCCGGGTGCAGCCGCAGAAAATGCTGCACGCCCTCCGTAAACAGCGGCTGCTCCACGAACAGACACTCTATGCCTTTCTCCTTCAACCGCACAAGCTCATCCTCGGAGGCAAGCCCTTCGTAAGCAACATCCAGCTTTTTCATGTCTATCGCCAGCTCCTGCGCCGCGTAGATATTCTGTATCAGTCCTGCTGCCGCCTTCCTCTTCTGCTGCTTTTCCACAGACGGCTTATCGTTCGTTATCTTCTGCGGAATCACAAAAGTAAAGACAGATCCCTTTCCGACTTCGCTGTCCACATGGATAATTCCACCCATCAGGGACACAAGCTGTTTACAGATCGCAAGACCCAGGCCGGTTCCCTCCACATTCCGGTTCCGCTTGCTGTCCAACTGCTGGAAAGACTGGAAAAGCTTCGGCATATCGCTCTCTTTGATCCCGCTCCCCGTGTCAGTGACCGACACATAAAGCTCTATCATGTTTTCCTCTGTACGCAGATAATCCACCAGTATATGTACATTTCCCTCTTTGGTAAACTTGACGGCATTGTTGGCCAGATTCAGCATAATCTGCTTAATCCGTACATTGTCACCGTAAAGTCCCGTCGGCAGATCCGGGTTAACGTCCAGTGTCAGTTCCAGCGATTTGCTTCCTATACGGGTCATAATAATGTTGGAAACATCGTTGATCAGGGCCATCGGATCATATTCCACATTACAAATATCCATCTTGCCGGACTCAATCTTGGAAAAGTCGAGGATATCATTGATAATCGTAAGCAGCGTCTGTCCCGAAGACTTAATCTGCCCGATATATTCCCTCGCCGCGGGCGTCAGTTCTTCCCTGAGCGCCATCTCCGCCATGCCGATCACCGCATTCATGGGCGTGCGGATTTCATGACTCATATTCGCCAGAAAATCTGATTTCATATTGGAGTTTTTGCGCAGCTCCATGTTTTTTAAGCTGACCTGATACCTGCTGTAGGCAATGTCCGACAAGACGTTGGCAATTGTATAGATGGAATTTGATACTTTTTCTATCGTATCTTCATCCACAATCCGCACATTCCACGCGGCGTTCATAAGTTCCTCTGGGTCTACCCCGATCTCCATTGCCACCTTCCGCTTTTTCTCTTCATCGGGCGGTACGGGCAGCATCTGCCCGCCGATGAAACACCCGGCCATACGGCCCTGTGCCATGATTGGAGCCGCAAATTCCACCAGCCCCGCATGACAGAAATAAGCGCAGGCAGAGCCAGACTTCGCCGCTTTCGCCGCGCCTATCTGGTCGCACTCCTCACACCGTTTCCGGCCTTCTTCCGTGCTTCTGACGTATTTTTGACAAAAATCCGTAAACCCGGAAGGTTTTGTCTGTATCATGCCATGGGCATCTGTAATGAAGGATGCAATGCCCGTCATTTCCGAGAAAGCATCCTGTATTTTCTGCAAAGATTCCACATCTATCAAATCTGTCAGTCTGATTTCGCCTTCCCTGATCGCCATTTTTACTCCATTTCTTTGCTGCTTTTCTTATCCAAGAACGCCCTTAATCGTGGAGGACAGTTTTTCCATGTCAATCGGCTTGGAGAGATATCCCTGCGGTTTCATCGCAAGAACCTCCATAACCTTCTTTCTGTCAGTCACACCTGTAAGAAATACGACCGGCAGATTGTTTGTGGCCGGATTCTCCCGGATTTTTGCAAGTACCGCGGCCCCGTTCTCCACCGGCATCTCATAGTCCAGAAGCACCAGATCCGTTGTTTTCGTCTCCAGAAATTTCAAGGCTATTTTGCCATTGATCGCAGTTGCCACATCATAACGCTCCACCAGATAACCTTTCAGCAGTTTCAGCACACTGCTGTCGTCATCCACCACAAGAATATGTTTTTTCCTTGCGGACTCTTCTTTCATCTTCTTTTCTTTTTCTTCTTCCTTCGCAAGCTGGGCCAGCAGCTCCTCCGCAACCCGCATAACATCTTCCGTTTTGAGCGTGCCCTCCGTCACTGTCACGGACCGTCTTCCCAGCGTGGGCTGAGGCCGTTTTTCCTTCAACAGTCTGGTTACCTCCTCCTCCAGCTTCTGGGACGAGATCGGCCTGCGGAAAATGCTGACATCCATCATAGGCGCAACACGCTCAAACTGGTCGCACTCATCGGCATCTCCCACAATCACAATCGGAATGCCTTCCATGGATATTTTCCGCTCCACATTTACAAATCTCTTAAGGTCATCCGGGTGTTCTCCATACAGACAGTAAACAAGCGCATCCGGGTGTATGTACTTTACATGGTTGATGATATCATCGTACCGGTCCGAAGTGCTGAAACACTCAAAACTGAAATCCATATAAGTGAAAAACTCATTGATCACCATCTTGTTGTTTCCTGTCAGCAGCACCTTATACTTCATACTCTTTATTCCCCCTCCGTACTTTATAAAACCTCTCATAGATAGATCATAGCAAAACTTTTTCTTTCTTGCACTATTAATTTTGAAGAAAGTTTTTTGCCTGTTGAGACACGGCATCGGATATGGTAACATATTCCTATCAATTACCAGGGAGATGATTGTATTATGGCAAAAGAAATCAAATGGAACGACCGCTTTAACGTAGGTGTGGACAGCATTGACAGCGCCCACAAAAAACTGTTTTCCATCGTTGGAAAGCTGATCGCCCTCAATGAGGACGAGGACAAGCAGCAGCACGCATGCCGGGAGGGCATCAAATATTTCAAAAACTATACCATGAAGCATTTTGCCGACGAGGAAGCCTACATGCAGTCCATCGGCTATCCCGGACTTGCCGTACATAAACGTCTGCATGACAGCCTGCGGGATAAGACAATTCCTGCTCTGGAGGCGGAGATGGAGGCACAGGATTACTCCACCGAATCGGTGGGACATTTTCTCGGTATCTGTGTGGGCTGGCTAAACGGCCATATTATTGTCGAGGATCGCGCCATCACAGGCAAGAACCCGCACAAATGGGTGCACCAGACGGATGAGAGTGAGCAGGAAAGTGTGGAAAAAGCGCTTGTGCAGGGACTTGAGAGTCTCGCGCAGACAAGCGCGGAAGTTATAAGCCGCCATTACAGCGGGGTGGAATTTTCCACAGGAAAAACGCTTTGCTTCCGCCTGACTTACCGGACGCAGGAAAAGAACCCCATCCGTATCTATCTGGTTTATGAAGAATCGCTGGTTTTGCATACGCTCAGTGAAATTCTGGGAAAGGACATACACAGAATCGACCAGACGGTCATCACCGCCATGAAACTTTTGTCCGAACAGTTTATCAGCCGCTTAAAGACGCATTTTCCTGACACCGTCCGCGGCACTTTAGAGCGAAACGACATGCTGACCTTTGAGCAGTTCGTCCGCACATTCGACAAAGAATATCCGCCCTACAGTCTGCTTCTCAGTACGGAGGGAAAGGGATATTTTGCGTTCTGCGCACAGGTGTAAATTTTGTGTTTTATTCACATAAAGGCATCGCCGAATCATCAAATCATCCGATTCGGCGATGCCTTCGCTTCATTCGCCAAATGCTCATGCAGGCACGGCACCTGACTCATTGTTCGCGTAATTATTCTGTATATCTGTATCTTCGCAAGACCCGGCCGAATCCCAGGCAGATCACCACACCGAGCACGCCCAGAATAAACATCATCATCGCCGCGCCCGAGCCTTTCCCCTCGCCAAACAGCCTGACAAGCATACCTTGCGAAGGCGACTGTGCCATCACCGGCTCGCAGAAATGATCTACCATAAAACCGCCCAGAGACAAGCCGATCGGAATGGTAAAAAATTGCAGCGTATTTCTGCAGGAATACACCCGTCCCTGCATGTCAAGCGGAATCGTCGTCCGCAGAATCACGTCCAGATTCGCGCTCATCACAGGCACCAGAAGCCAGCCGATGATCTGTCCTATGCACCAAAGCACAGGGCTATTGGTAAATGCCAGAATAAAGTTCTCTGTCCCCAGAGAAAACAGCATCGTCAGATAAATCACACGAATGCGGTTTTTCGGCGCAGGCAGCGCCGTCACAATCAGACTGCCAAATAACATGGCAATTCCCGCGCAGGAAGTAACGATTCCCAAAACCGCCTCGCCGCCGTTTTCCTTCGGCAGAATCAGTGCCGGAAGGACCGCGTCAAAAGCCGACGCCACGAGATTGACCCCCGCCAGAAACAAAATCAGTACGAGCACCAATTCGTTTTTCCGAAGGCAGACAAGCCCCGCTCTGACCGTCTCCAAAAAAGACTCTTTTTCCGCCTCTTCTTTCTTTTCCGGCACAGAGAGCTTCACTCCAAACAACAGTGCAAGAAACGCGATCGCGAACGTGGTCAGATCCACATAAATGACGATATCCATCCCCGCAAAGGCATACAATGCCGTGGCCAGAACCGGATTTAATATAGTCACAAGCGATGCGGAAAGCGACCGCAGGCCGCTCGTCTTCTGGTAATATTCTTTCGGCGTGATCATGGTCATCGCCACGTCGCTTGCAGGCTGCTGTACGGTATTCATCAGTCCGGTCAGCGCATTCAGGATGTACATGTGGACAGGCAGCAGAAGATCTGCCTTTAGCAAAAACAGGACAGCCACAGAACAGCATGCCGCCAGCGTATCGCAGACGAGCATTACCTTTTTCTTATCCCACCTGTCGCTGAGTGCGCCCGCAAAAATGCTCATCATCACATAGGGCGCATAGCTGCACACCGCCAGAAGCGCCGTCTGCAGCGCAGACCCTGTCTTCTCATAGAGCCACAGCGTGAGCGCAAATCCTGTCATGGCGCTGCCAAGCTGCGACAGAGACTGGGTACTCCACAGTATCAGAAACATGTTTAAATCTTTGATATATTTTTTCATTTTTCCTTTGCTCCTTTGATTTGATTCACAACCAAAAATGCAAAGGCTGAGGACCGGCTTTGCAGCTTTCCTCCATGCAATGTCCTCATCCCTTGCATGGAGCGTAAGCAATGCACAACACGAGCGGCATTTTGGCCACCTCCTTTTTTAAAATCTTTGCTTCCCGTTTTCCTGTTTCATATAAATATCCCCGGAAGCGGAACGTTCAAAGTGCTTTCCGGATCGTCCCCCACGCCTCCACGAGGCGTTCCAGAGAATACCCTGCATTGGCCGGGCTGGTGGACGGTAAGGAAACCGCCTCCCGTCCGTTCAAAGGATAAATATATTTCTGGTAGAGCTGGTACGCCTTTCCGCCATTCGTACAGATCATGCGGATGTCCGCACTGTCCAGAATCAGATGCAGATCGTTGGGCGTCACATCCCGGATACTGGCGTCCGAAGAGCCTGTGATCTCACAGCTTGCGATCACATCCCACACTGCGATATGGTGTGATAAAAGCATCTTCCTTTTCTGCTCCACAGTCTCCGGCACCGCACAGGCAAGCACCTGCGCCATCACGCGCCAGAAGCGGTTCTGCTTATGGCCATAGAAAAACTGCTGCTCTCTCGATTTCACCGAGGGAAAACTGCCCAGTATTAAAATTTTGGAATGCTCATCGTAGAGCGGTGGGATCGGGTGGGAAAGCATTGGGGACTCCTTCTAAAAATACAACTATCATTTACATTTTCATTCCAGCGATGTCAGATACTTTCCTACCATCTCCACCACTTCTTCCGCCGTCTCAAGCTGTTCCTTTGCGTCTTCTACAGAAACGATATAGAAGTCATCATAATCACTGGCATGCCGTACTTCCTGCGCTCTGCTGATTTTCCTGCTGATTTCCTTTGGAAAAATTCCGCTGTGCACAAAATCTTTATTAAAAGCTCCTATTGTCTGCCCATGCTGCTTATACGCTTTAAATTCCAACGCAAGACACGCGGATATCGCCCTGAATATGGCATAATAGGCTCTGTTATTGGAAGTTCTGTACTGTCCTTTTTCAAAATTGAATCGGGCCGCCTCCAAATCTTCTCTGGCCGTATTCATTCTGTAAAAAGCCAGTTCCCTTGCACCGCCTTTATCATCCAGCTCAAGTTGCATATAACTCCACCCCCTCCTTTTTTACATTATAGTAAAACGGATAGGCGCGAAGCCACTTATTGAAATGATCAATATTTTTCACAATCGGCATAATATTCAAGTCGTAATCATAATCGTATTCAAAGGTCATTTTGGAAAGTCGGCGGTCCTCCTGCCTGATCTCCTGATCGTTTAAACCCACCAGTATCATAATGTCAATATCCGAATCCGGACGGAAATCCCCTCTGGCATAAGATCCATATAAAATGACCGTTTTTAAGTGACTGCCATACAGTTTCCTGACATCTTCCACATATTTTTTCAATACATCCTGTATGCTCTGCGGCATTTCCTCCCCTCCTTCCAAATTCTAATGAGCATTGTCCCGTTTCAAACTTTATTATATCTTATTCTCAAATACTATCTTCTTCGACTGTCTGCATCTATTCTACCACATCAGCACAGCCGTTACAAACACATCCGCCCAAACAACGCCTCCATCTCCTCCGCCGGAACCGTGCACCCATGCTGCCCGACCGCAATAGCCGGTTTTGTCTTCCCGTGGTAGTCGCTGCCGCAGGTGACAAACACATGATGCGCCCTTGCCGCCCTGTCAAACAGCGCCGCCTGCTCTGTGCTGTGATAGCTGGAAAACGCCTCTATGCCGTCAATCCCAAGCTGCATAATATCCTCCAGCAAAAACTCCCTCCCTTTCAGATTCACGCCGGGGTGCGCGAGAACCGCCACACCGCCTCCCTGGTGGATCGTGTCGATGATCTCCTCCATCGTCGGATAGACTGTCTGCACATAGCACGGTTTTCCCTGCGCATAGTAATCCCAATAGAAATTGACGTAAGGATTATCGCTTCTTGCCCCGCCGGGTCTGTACGGTTTTAAAAGGGGATGCGCCTCATACTCAGGCATCGCCAGCAAAACCTCGGCAAACATTTCCCCCGTCCAGCATCTTTTCCAATAGCTGTTTTCCGATACCGCCAGCATATCCCCTTCCGTAATACGGGAAAACCCTGACGCCCGCGTTTTTTCCAGCCTTTCCAGAGAAGCCTGCGCGCTCTGGTCCGCCACATTCTTTTCGACGGCCTCAAAGCCGCTGTCCCGATAGTCAATACCATACCCGAGTACATGAAAGTTTATGTTATCGTAAGTGCAGTCAATCTCGATGCCGGGAATATACCGTATGCCCTTTTCCTTCGCCGCCCTCTGCGCCTCCTCATTCGCTTTCGCGCAGTTATGATCTGTCACCGACATCATACGGACGCCCGCTCTTTCGCATTTCTCCACCAGCTCAGACGGGGTGTACTCCCCGTCGTCGCTGTATCTGCTGTGCATGTGTAAATCAATCATGCCTGCCCTCCCGTTTTATCCACACGCATATCCCACCGCATTTGCATGTTTTCCTTTATCAGAAGCATACCATTAACTGATGCCCTTCACAACTCATTTGCGCACATAGATGATCCCAAGCTGCCCCTTAATCACCTTCACCGCAGAGCGGTACACCGCATAAATTCCCCCGCCGATTGCCACCGTTATACACAGACAGGCGCCTATTGCCGCCCACTCTGTCCCGATAATTCTGCCGTCATTCCCGTACAGGATCATGGAAAAGAGCAGGAACATGGCGGACGTGCCCACCAGCGAAGGCACTTTAAAGACGCTGCCGCACTGGCTGCGCACTTCCCGGTCCAGAAAGGCGGGGGAAGCCCCCAGCTTTTTCAAATCATCAAAAATATAGCGGTTATTGATCGCAATGCTCTGACAGCGGGTGTAGCACACCACCATCGCCGTAATCATGCACACGAGGAAGATAAAGAGAAACATCATAAACATCACTCCCATATTCCTTGCATAATCATTCTGGTTCAAAATCCGGAAATCCGGCTGATACACCCAGAAGTTTCTGAACATAAAGGAGTCCGACATGTCGTAACTGATGGTCGTCATATCGTCCGTATCCCCCCAGTACACTTTCCCCTCCTCGTTCTCCCGGATCTTCTGGACCCTGTCATAGTAGGAAGGGCGTTCACAGGATGCGTCAAAGGATGACACAAAACGCTGATAAAAGGCATTGGCAAAGTAATATGAATCCTCTCCATCCACATTAAACCTTACGAAATACCCTCTCCAGTCATCCGTCAGTCCTCCGGATATCAGGGCATAATCCTCATTGTCAAGCACACAGCAGTCCTTATTCAGATCCACCAGAAGATCGAAGTGCAGATATCCCGCAAACTGTGTGGCAAGCTGCGTGCGCGTCACCATATTGGTAAATCCCCTTGCCGACTCGTTGGTAAACAGCGTCGATTCTTCTTCGCTCGTGAGATTAAAGTAAGTTCCCGGCTCCACGTCAACCTCCTGTCCTGTCAGTTCCCTGTATGCATCCTCGGAAAATACGATCGCTTCACTCTTCATCTCCACATATTCAATATGATAGCTCCTGCCGTCCTCCTCCTCAATCATCCCGTTTCCGCCGATTCCCAGAGTGACATAGCCGCACTTTTTCCAGTCTTTAAATGAAAGACCGTATTCCCTGCCAAGCGCCTCCACTTCTTCTCTGTCCGGCACCTTCTGGTCCGCCTGATAGTTATAAAAATAGTCAAAGGGCTGGGACGCGTAGGAAATCAGCGCCGATATGGCGTTTATCGGCACATAGAAGATGGCAAAGCATCCTCCCGCGACCAGCAGGGTAATCACCAGCATATTATTGACCGTCTGTCTTCCCTGAAACTTCATCATGCTCCGGGAAATGATATTCTTATAAGGATTCTTCCGATGGCTCTTCCACCCGTGCACCACCGTGTGCAGCATGACCATATAAAGCCCCGGGAACACAGGCGCATAGAACACACCCGCCCACGCCGGCGGATAAGCGGAAAACCACGCATGCCATGCCCCCGGCGCCTGATATCCCATCACCGCGCCTGCAAGGAGCACCAAAAATCCCACCGGACCGCACCATCTGCCAGGCTCCTTCACCGGCTCATTGATGTGCTCTTCCCGGATCACTTCCATAATATTTGTTTTTTTCAAATACCGCCACGCCGTCAGACAGGCAAAGCCCACCACGAAAAGCAAAAACAGCAGCGAAACAAACAGACATCTGAAATCAAACGTAAGAACCATATCCGAGCTGTCCACCAGAAACAGGCGAAACGACTGCCAGATCACCTGCACGAAGGGAAAACCTGCTGCCGTCCCCGCAATGGCGGACACACCGCTTAATAAAATCACTTCCCGGTAAAGTCCCGGCGCAAGACGCCTTCTGGAAGCGCCCAAAGCCATCAGAATGCCGAGCTGCCCGGACTTATGCCGGAAAAACAATCCGAGCGCGTAGATTGTAAAGACCACGCACCCCACCAGCGTCATCACGAAGATCATGTACATCTGCTTCGCGCTGTCGCCGCCCTTCGGAAACACCTTCTGCACCGTGGGCGAAAGCATCAGCGCAGAGTATGCCGAAATAATCATAAGCGCCATAAAATTACAGAACAGATAAAGACGCGACTGCTTCCTGTCCGCCTTCTGCAGCTTCTGTTCCATCTGCTTCATATTTGTCATCGAGCCCATCATGATCCCCCCTATTCACTCATCTCTTTGATCGCGTCCAAAAGCTGATCCTGAAATACACTGCGTTCTTCCCGCTTTTCAAGCTGGCGGTATATGCTGCCGTCTTTCAGCAAAATTACTCTGTCGCAAAAAGACGCGGAAAAACTGTCGTGGGTCACCATAAAAATCGTGGCACTCATTTTCTGTTTCGCATGGATAAACGTCTCAATCACCGCCCGGCTGGACTTGGAATCCAGATTTCCCGTCGGTTCATCCGCCAGAATAATGAGCGGATTGTTGATCAGACTTCTGGCCACCGCCGCCCGCTGTTTCTCACCGCCGGAAATTTCCGCCGGATATTTATTCAGAATGGGTACGATGCCAAACATGGCCGCAAGCTGATCCGCCAGCTTCTCTGCCTCCTGCCCCACCTCTCCCTGCACAATGCGGGGCACCAGAATGTTTTCCCTGACAGTCAGCCCGTCCAGAAGCATAAAGTCCTGAAACACAAACCCGATCTTCGTGTTTCTGACCCTTGCCAGTCCGTCCTCATTCATCCCCGCAAGTTCCATGCCGCCCAGCCTGATGTTTCCTTTGTCAAAAGGAATATAACAGGAAATACAGTTTAACAGCGTGGTTTTCCCGGAACCTGACGGCCCCATGACCGCCACGAACTCCCCCTGCGGTACATGAAAATCAATTCCCTTCAACACCTCATATTTGTTTTTTCCTGTCTCGTAAGATTTGTACAGCTCTTTTACATACAGCATAACTGTGTCCTCCTTTTACTGCCGGAATGCCTGTTTGCCTTCCGGCTGACTTTCTGCAAAGCTGCCTCACATGGCAGATTGATCTGCAGCAAAAATAAGCATACTACAAATACCGCCCGCAAAAAAAACGGCTGTCATTCCTGACAGTCCGCATGTAAAGTTTGAACGGCTTTTACACGCAATGTAAAGTTTAGAATGGTTGAATGTAAAGTTTGGGAAGACGGGACAGGACTGCCTCTTAAAAATATGGTAAAATATCTGCGATGGCATACAGGCGGTCTGCGCCATGCCATTTACCGTAAACCGGAAGGAGAGAGCCACATGCTGCGAATCGCAATCTGTGATGATGAGACGGATGCAAGGGACGCCCTGCGCATTCAACTGGAAAAAATACTGATCGAGGACTCCGAGTCGATTGTCTACGAATTTTCTTCGGGCACAAACGCCGCGTCGTGGCTTAAAAACCATCCGGGCGAAATCGACCTGCTTTTTCTGGACGTGGAAATGAAGGGATTAAACGGCATGGAAACCGCCGGGAAAATCAGAACCTTTGATGAGCAGATCCTCATCGTCTTTGTGACGGGCTACTCTGATTATGTCTTTGACGGCTACCGGGTGGGCGCGCTGGATTACCTGATGAAACCGGTCCGTGAAGAAAAACTGCGGCAGTTAATCGGACGTGTGCGGGCCAAATCGGCCCAGGAAGAATCCCGTACCTTTACCCTGAAAAACATAGACGGCACATGGCGTTTTTTCCACTCCGACATCCTCTACTTCTATTCCGACAGACGAAAAGTCATTCTGGTAACCGCCAAAGGTGCGTATCCTTTTTATGCCAGACTGGATGAAATCGCCGCCAGACTGTCCTCTGATTTCGTGCGGATTCACCAGCGCTATCTGATCAATCCGGCCCATGTGGACTACCTCGGCAGTGAGTCTGTGACCGTCTGCGGGCAGGAACTTCCCTGCAGCAGAAAATACCGGGAGTCCGCCCTGCCCAGAATCGCACGTTTCATGATGGACGGCCAGTGAGAAAAACAAATAGCTATGCTGCTTTTTCTCACGAAATTTGTTTCCCCCGCCGCGTACACGCTCTGGAATGGAGATTAACATGATGACCTTACTGAATATCCTGCACTTGTCCGCCATCCTGCTTTCCGGCTGGCTGATTATGCACGCCATGTCATATCTGATTGCACTTTCCGAAAAAAGAGGCAGACGCATTCTGCTTTTTGGGGGCTGTGTGCTATTGTGCACTATGATCATCTTTATCGGGGACCCCTTTAATATTCTGGCAACCACTCCCGTTTTTCTGGTTATCGTATTTCTATCCTGCAAGGGTACGTTCTGGCAGAAAGTAACCATCGGGCTTCTGTTTTCCAGCACAATCTTTTCTTTCAGCGCCCTGCGTGATAACTATATCCACGATCTTCTGTTTCCGCCGGGACAGCTGGGAATCAGCGTGGTCATTTTCGGAGGCAGCGATATCAGCCATACCTTCAATGGGACATGGATACCGGCCGAACACGGCTACCACATTTCCCAACTGTTCACTCTGCCCTTCACGCTGCTCCTGTGCCTTTACACGAAAAAAAATGCGCCCGATAAGGACTATGCCCTCTCAGACAGCATGTGGCGGTTACTGCTCTTTCTCACGTTCATTCCCCTTGGCATTGTAATGGCCGTGGTCACCCTGCTTCGCTATTATGATTATAATGTAAATGCTATGGCACACCGGGAATATGCCGTTTTGCTGCTGATCGCCCTGTTTGCCTTCATCTGTCTGCTCTGGTGCGTCACGGTTCTTGCCAAACAGCGGAAACTGGAACAGCAGAGCATGTTTGCGGAGATCAACCGCAGGTATTACGAAACAATGGAACAACAGCATTTTGAAATCCGGCGTTTAAAACACGATCTGGCCAACCACATTCAGGTTTTATCCTCCCTGCCCGAAGAAAAAAGAGCAGCCTACGCCGAGGAATTGTCCGGTCATACGGCCCTCTCCCAATCCGTCGCCTACTGTGGGGATTCCACTGTCAACGCCGTGCTGACCGTCAAGAAAAGCGTGATGGAGCGGTGCCGCATCCGCCTGGAAATGGATGTGAAAATTCCCGCGCCGCTCCCCTACGACAAAACGGATCTCTGCGCCCTGTACGCCAACGCCCTCGACAACGCCGTGGAAGCGTGCATGAAGCTGGATGAAACGCAGAGAAAAATTTCTCTGAAATGCAGGGCAGACAAAGGTCTTTTTTGTCTGGAAGTCTGCAATCCCGATCCGGAAAACGCCCGCTCACAGACCGGAAAGCAGACGGCTTCCATGTCCGGAAAACCGTCTGCGCACAGCCTGATTCCGCCTACCTCGAAAGCGGATAAAAGAAATCACGGCTTAGGGCTGAAAAGCATACACGAAATTGTGACAAGATATCACGGCAGTCTGGAAATCAAAACGGAAAACGGGGTTTTCGACCTGTTTCTGTATCTCCCCCTGCCCGAATACCGGTAACTGTCCTGCCGGACGTTTAAAACCGCTCTCCCTTTCCGAATCCGTCTTACAGCTCATTGATCGTCTCCGTGATCGCCATCTCCCGGATTTTCCCTGCGGGCACCCATACGGCAGCCACACAGGAAAGCGCGACAATGCCTGTAATCACCGCAAGCTCTGAAAAGGGCACCGTCCACGATCCGCCAAAATGGGTAAACACAATCTTTACCATAAACAGCCGGTGCAAATACAGCCCTGCCACATAGCCGGGAATCAGACCGCAGACCGCATAAGTTACCGCCTCAGCCGCAATCATCCGGGTCATCTGTTCCACGCTCATCCCCACGGCGCGCATGGCGCCGTACTGCTTCATTCTTGCCGAAACGCTCATGGAAATGTTATTCATAATGTGAAAGACCGTGATCAGGGCAATGACCGCCAGAAACCCATAAGCCGCAATGCGGAAAACCCAGAAACCGGAATTGTTCGTCTGCTCATCCTCCCGTCTGTCCACAAAGTCATTCTCACCCGCCATCGCCCGTATTGTCTCCACTGTCTCTTCCGGCACATCCTTTGCAAGTTCAAAACCGAGCAGCAAATACCCCGTCTCACCTGTCAGACGCGCAAACGTTTCCTCCGTGCAGACAATCGCCGGACGGCTCTCCGTTCCGATTCCCTCCGAGCACACGCTGGCAATGGTGAGCTTCGTATCGCCGGAAACCTTTTTCAAATCGCCGCTGGCAACAGATCTCTTTGACCAGTCAAACATCCAGTCATCATAGGAAATCAGATCGACACTGCCCAAAACCCCGTTAATCTCCGCTGGCACGTCATAACATACGGCGCAGCCAAATGCCGTTTCCACGCCGGACAACGCGCTGATTTCCTCTTTCATTTCCCTGTCCAGAGAATTGTCTGACGCGGCAATGCTGATTTCCGGACTTAAATCGTTCTCCGAAGGCATAAACCGTTTAAGCAAATCCAGCCCGGCAGCAAACACCAGAAACAGGGTCACCGTAAAGGCAAAGGACAAGGACATCAGAATCAGGTTCTTCTTCGACGCCGTGGCATGGTGCACGCCCAGCGCACGCTCCACTTTAAAAATGCGGGTGTTCGCCGCATGAGCGACAGTCTTTCCTGTTTCCGCATTGCCCGATACCGCCGCCACGGGGGACACTGACGCCGCCCGTTTCGCGGGCGCATAGGCGGCAAGCAATACCGATATCACGCCCACCAGAACGCCCGACACAATACCGGTTACACTAAACCGATAGTGGAAATCGTCAAACTCACCGCCCACCTTGTATCGCAAAATCACGGACAGCACAAGCGTAAATACCCCGCTGACAATCAGCCCGACAGGAATGGCCGTCTTACACCAGTTCAGCGCCTCGAGCCGCACGAAACGCATCACCTGTTCCCTGCTTGCCCCGATACAGCGCATCATCCCGAAAAACTTTGTCCGCTGTGTGACTGTACTGTTTATACAGCTCGAAATCATCAGTACGCCCGCAGTCAGAATCAGTACAAATACAATGGCGGCAAGTGAATAGAAGCTCTGCATCGCCCGATTGCTGCTTTCTCCGGAAATCCCCATAACAGCCAGATTTTCTTCGATATCCCCGTCCACCAGTCCATACTGCGCCTTCAATTCGGAAAGTGCGCTTTTGATATGCGCGTCTTTTGTAAAACGCACATAGTACGCCGTCTTTTGTGCCCTGTCCGCTGCCGCCTGCTCCTCCACAACACCTGTGTCAAAATGACCCGTCTTGCTTGTAGCGCAAATCCTGTCAAAAGCGTCCACACTGATATAGGCGCTCACATCCTCAAACTTTTTGTCGTACTTTTCCCACTCGTCATCGCAGAACCCGCTCACCACAAAAGTGAAGTCCCCTGCCGGAACACGGACGGTAACACTGTCGCCCGCCTGCACGCCAAGCCGCTCTTTCGCGCTTGTATTTAACATAATCTCCTCATCATTTCGGGGAAACGCGCCCTCACGCGCATACGCCCTGATATCGTCAATATAATTTTCTTCCGCGCCGTACAATATGACACGTGTGTCATTGATATAATACCCCTCGTAATCATCCTCCCCAAGCGCCTTACACCACGCCGCCGCAGACACGTCATCCCTTGCCGCGATCTGCTCCGCTGCCGCTTCGGATATCCCGCCAATCACAATATGATGGCTGCCGTGATGTCTGATTAACCCTTCCGTCTGTCCCTTTGCCATCATTTCCGCACAGGAAAAGACCGTCGTCACGAGAAACACCGCAAAGATAATGCATAATAAAATCAGGCGGTTCTGCTTTTTGCGGATTCTGGCGGAAATGGGAATCAGATTTAAGTAACTTTTCATCTCCCTGTTTTTCACTGCGCGCACCTCCCCAGATCCGTCAGCACACCGTCCGACACTTCAATCACCCTGTCCGCGGTCTGGGCAATCATGCGGTTGTGGGTAATCATTATGATGGTCTGCTCGTATTTCCGGGAAGCCTCCCGAAGCAGCGCAATCACCTCGTCGCTGTTTCGGGTGTCCAGATTTCCCGTGGGTTCGTCCGCCAAAATCAAAGACGGCCTTGTGATCAGCGCGCGGCCAATCGCCACCCTCTGCTGCTGCCCGCCTGAGAGCTGGCCCGGCAGATGGTTCCTCCGCTCTTTCAGATTGAGCACCAAAAGCAGCTCCTCCAGATATTTCCTGTCCGGCTTCTGGTAATCTAAAAGCAGCGGAAAAATGATATTCTGTTCCACCGTCAGCTCCGGAATCAGGTTAAACGCCTGAAAGATAAAACCAATGTTTCTCCTGCGGAAAACGGTAAGGTTTTTCTCTTTCATGGCAAAGGTGTCCCTACCGTCAATCAGCACCTTGCCCGACGTGGGCGTATCAAGCGCCCCGATCATATTAAGCAGCGTACTTTTTCCCGAACCGGACTCACCGACGATTGCCACATACTCCCCCTTGGGAACGGAAAAGCTGACGTTTTTAAGCGCCTGCACCGCCGCCTCGCCGCTGCCGTAAGTCTTGCAGATTTTGCTCACTTCCAGTAAATTCATTCCAAGCACCTCTTTCCAGAATTTTTGTCTCTGGGATGCAGCTGTCAAAAGACCTTCGACACCGCGCCCTTAAGAAAGAATAACGCTTACATACTACACGCGTATTTCGCTCAGATTACAATTTTGTAATGTTCTTACGTTTTTTCGACAGCCGGAAACAGCAGCACAAAAGTCGTCCCCTCCCCCAGCCTGCTGTCCACCGAGACCGTGCCTCCGTGTGCCTCCGCCACCGCTTTCACGAGCGAAAGTCCCAGCCCGATTCCCTGCCTGTCCTGAGAATATCTGCTGCGGTAAAAACGCTTGAATATATGGTGCAGATCCTCCGGATGAATGCCGCTTCCATTGTCCTTCACCGTAATATTCACGGCGGATGGGGACTGTACCTGCATCATCCGTATGCAATCCCCGCTCTCCGTGTGGTCGAGGGCATTTTTTACCAGATTGTCAAGGGCCTCCACGATCCAGCTCCGGTCACAAAAAAAGGACCGGGAAGCGCTGCCCTCCAAAACGATCCGTTTTCCCTCCTGCTTTGCACGATACGCAAAGTGCTTCTCCACCTCCGCCATAATCTCAGCAAGGTCTTCCTGCTGTCTCTCAATCACCATTGTCCCCGCGTCAAATTTCGTGATTTTCAGCAGGTTCTGTACCAGCGTCTCAATCCTGTCAAGCTCCTGCTCTGACAGTCCGGCAAACTCCTGTATGGCCGTCAGGCCGTTTGTCTGCGCCTCCGTCTGCATGATGCCGTTGTAAATATTCAATGCGGCAAGGGGCGTCTTCAACTGGTGGGAAATGTCCGAGATCGTATTTTTCAGGAACACGCCCGCCTCCCCTTCCTTCTGCGCCTGCGCATTTAAAATGGCCGCCAGCGAATTAATTTCATGGAAAAGCCGGTACAGCTCTCCCTCCTCGTCACAGGCGATGCGGGCGTTTCTGTCCCCTGCAATAAACGCTCTGATCTGCGCCACGGCGTCCTCCATCTGCCTGTCCTGCTGCCTGAAATACCGATAGCAGAAAGCAAGCGCTGCACCTCCCATGACCATCACGCAAAATGGCGCAGCCAGCACAGCGCACAGGACAGCCGCCCCCATACACAAAGTCATCTGCACAAACAACTTTCTTACCTTACGATTTACAAACACTCTCATTTTGCCCCCGTACTCCATTTATATCCCATGCCGCGAACGGTCACGATCTTTTCCGGCATACCGGGATCATTCTCTATCTTTATGCGCAATCTGCGGATATACACTGCCAGCGTTTTATTCTCTATAAAATTCTCCTCGCAGTCCCACAACCCGGCAAGAATCTGCTCCGCCGACAGCACCCTGTCCGGATTTTCCATAAACATCCGAAGCAGCTTATATTCCCCGGAAGTCAGCTCCAGCTTCTTCCCGTTCTTTCGCGCCTCTCCTCTGCGCATGTCAAGGGTAATGCCGTTCATGGCTATCTCTTCCCCCGCCTGCATAAAATTTTCGCTCCGCCTAAGCAGCGCATGGATTCTGGACAAAAAGACAGCCAGCTTAAAGGGCTTCGTTATATAGTCGTCCGCACCGATATCAAGCCCCATAATCATGTCTGTCTCCTCGTCCGCCGCTGTCAGGAACATGATTGGCAGTTTGGACGTCTGTCTTATTTTTTCACACAGGGCAAAGCCCGTGCCGTCCGGCAGCGCCACATCCAATATGACAAGGTCGTATTTCCCTTCCGCCCAAAGTGTTTCCGCCTCCGCCGCCGTGCGGGCATTCTCCACCTCATAGCCCTCCTTTTTGAGCGCAAAAGTCAGGCCGCCTATCAGACTCAGATCATCCTCCACAAAAAAGATACGTTTCATATTCTTTCCTTTCTCCCACTGCATTCATTCAGGAGCCGCCTGCTGCTCCGGCATACCGTCCTGAAAGCTTTGTACTTCCTCCGCAATCAACGTGACATGGTCGTCCCATGACTCATAGCCCTCCTGCCCCCGCCGGTCTGTCAGCTCATAACGGGCCGTCAGAAATTCTCCCAGATAATCGGAAAATTTGCACCCGCCCCAGTAGTTCAAATGAGAATCGTCGTTAAAATCTTGTGTAAAATCAAGCTCCATTTCATCATAGTACCCGTTAAAGTCAACAAAGACAACCCCTTCCGCCTCCGCGATCTCCTCTATCTGATTGTAGGTAAGCTTATCCTCCGCCGTCAGCACGTATGGCGCAGCTATCAGAACAAGCCTGCTGCCCTTTTTCTTTGTATAATTTATAATCTTGCGCAGATATTTTTCTGATTTCTCTGTCAATCCGCCTTTTCCGGTCTCCGAAATTTCCGGCCTTATCTGCGGCGTCCGCTGCCAATAGGGCGTATATCCTTTGAAATTTTCCTTCTCCCTGCTGTTCCAGAAGAAATCGTTAAAGTCATCCCTCTCCAGATCATCATATCTGCTGTGATAAATGGTAAAGGACGGAAAGTATTGAAAATATCTTGCTTGTTCCACACTGGCCGCCATCATGCCCAGTTTGTTGGCTGAAAAGCGCATCCCCAGAATGTTTTCTGATATCCAGTCGTACTGGTAATCCTCCTTATATCTGGCAGGCGCATATAAATCCAGTACAATCACCTCCGGAGACTGGTATTTATATAATTCTTTCAGATAAAAATAAGTCATCCACAAAGGCTGCTGCGCCCCGCTGTAATCATATGCGGCTATCCCATACTTTTCCCAAAGCAGAGCTGTGTTCACATTACAATGAATATGGCTGCTTCCCATCATCATCACATCAATCGTATGCTCCGGCTGCCAATACAGCCCCTCGAGCTGATTAATCCCGTGCCCTGACTTAACCCGCAAAACCCTTGATGCAAGATAAATCGTCACTATAAGCAAAAGCAGGAATCCGGCTCTGAGCAGATTCTTCTTCGTTCCATTTCTCATCTCTTCTTATTCCTCTTCTAAAAGCGCATGTAAATAAACTGCTCTGCATGATAGCCCGCCCCATAAATTCCAAAGATAAAAATAGTTGTCAAAAGCAGATAAAACACCAGATACCTTTTTCCGTTGGTCTTTTGCTGGATTAGTAACGGAAGCTCCATTTTTTCACGATCACACAACCAGTCCGCCAGCCAGACAATTAAAATCCCGCTGACACCGATCCCGATCTCCGCTCCGTTTAACTGCAGGCTTTCCGCCGCCTGTCTCATACGCCCGGGCCACAGTCCCGCTGTCACCATCTGGCGGATATATCGAAACGCGCCTTCCAGACTGTCCGACCGGAAAAAGATCCATGCAAACCCTGCCATCCAGAAGGTGAGTATCCTGCTCCTGATTCTCTGTCCCGTAAGAGAGCCAATGAGAAGATATATCCCGTGCAAAAGCCCCCAGACCAGAAAATGCATTCCCGCTCCGTGCCATGCACCGCACACAAGAAACACAATCAGAATATTGAGATTCTTCCTAAAGCGCCCCTTTCTGTTTCCTCCAAGGGGAATATAAATATAATCCCGGAGCCATCCGCTTAAGGAAATATGCCACCTGCGCCAAAACTCCTGCATGTTTACCGCCCTGTACGGCGCCCGGAAATTCTCCTGAAGCTCTATCCCGAACAGCTTCGCGCAGCCTGTCGCAATATAGGAATATCCGGCAAAATCACAGTAAATCTGGATCGAATACATCATAACCCCGAGCAGAAGCCAAAAACTGTCAAACGCTTCCGGCTCCGCAAATAACGGCCTGACCATCCAGCCAAGCCTGTCCGCCACCACCAGCTTCATAAAATAGCCCCACAGCATATACGTGAAAGCGGCGGACAGCCTCCCCCTATTCCGGAACCTGACCTCTCCCAGCCTTTTCAGCTGCGGCAGAAACGCCTCTCCACGCTCGATCGGACCACTGACAAACTTTGGAAAAAAAGCCAGATAACAGGCAAGATGACAAAAACTTCTTTCCGCTGCAATTCTGTGTTTATATACATCCACAAGATACCCAACGGCCTGAAATGAATAAAAAGACAGACCTACCGGCATCATGAGATCTTTTAGCACACGTTCCGAAATCCTGTCTGTAATCCCAAAACAGTCCGCCAGATATCCCGTGTATTTGTATACCGCCAGCAAAAAAATCAGACCACACACCGCTGCAAAAGTGATCCTTCCAGCCTTTTTCACGCATCCCCTGTCCTGCAATTTTTCAGTATAAGCTGCCATGAAACCGGTGACTGCCGTAATCGCAGCCAGAATAACCGCTGCCCTTGGTTCCACATAGGCGCAGAACACATAGCTTGCCGCCAAAAGTACGCCAACACGCCATTTTACAGGCAGCAGAAAAAAAGCCGGTACAGTGATCCCCAGCAGAAGCAGGAAAAATTTTGATAAAAACACCCTGATTCCTCCTATGATATTTTCAAATCCCGTCCACTTTTCTGTCGCCTGTCTTCTCACAGGAACCGCATTTCCGTACCCGCATTTCTATCTGCCTGACACACAAAAGCAGTTCCTCTAAAAGCTTGGCTTTTACACAGTCAGTCCCTCTTCGAACCGGCTATCCGCTGCAAACTATTTACAGTATAACAAAAAATCCTCCCTTTATAATGAAAATTTCTAAAATTAATAAAAAAATAAGAATCATATCATTAACTCACAGCATAAAGATCTGCCTTTTGCTGAACGCGTATTCAAGATATTGATTTTTTACCCGGGAGTATTTCCCGTGCGGAATGGGAATTTCCACATGATTATCCATCGTAATCGCCCGACAGGAAATATTCTGGACAAACTCCATATTCACCAGAAAAGACCGGTGCGAATGCAGAAAGTTCTTGTAAGAAGCAAGTTTACTGCACAGCGTATTCATACTTCCCACACATTCCAGCACCTTTCCGTTTTCAAGGTGAAACATCAGATACCGTCCCACCACTTCACAGTATAAAAGTTTATCCAGACGGATCCGCGTGATTCCGTTCTTGCTGTGCAAAATCAGACTGCACTGTCCGGCCTTTTCGCATTCCGAAATCACAGAGCGCAGCAGGCGGTATAAATTTTCCTCACTGACCGGTTTCATCTGGTAGAAATATGCCCCTACCGTGCAGGCTTCCAAAGCGAACTCACTGGAGGATGTCAAAAAAATAATCTTTACCGCCTCGTCATACCGGCGGATTTCCCTTGCCACACTTATGCCGTCCGTTCCCGGCATAATCACATCCAAAACCAGAACGTCCAGACGCAGCCCGTTTTCTATCTCAGCCAGAAGTTCTAACGGACTGTGAAAAAAAGAATACTCTATCTGCTGATAATATTTTGTGCGATATTGATCCATCAATTCCCGAATCCCGTCGAGTACCGTCAGATCATCATCGCAAAATGCCATCCTTATCATGTTAGCAGCCACCCCTTCTTATGTACGAAATTACACCCTTGACTCTATGATATTTTATAAAGCAAAATAATCAGTATGTTATTCAGGCAAATCCGAATCTGTGTATTTACATACTGTACCAAAAAATGACTTTAAAAAACCATCCCCGGCACAAATTGCACATTAAAAGGCACAAATGAACAGTAACACGGCATTTTCTGCCCCTTCCCTGCATATACTTTAAAAGCCGGATGCGCAGGCACCGGTTTTCCCATCATACAATATTGAAGCCATATACGAAAAAGGAGTCTTTATGTGTACAAGTATTGCCATGAATACCGAAGATTTTTATTTCGGCCGCACAATGGATATCGAGTATTCTTTCGGTGAAAAAGTCGTTTTCACACCCAGAAACTTTCCCATACCCTTCCGCAAAAACAGCACCCTTCACAGACATTACGCTATGCTGGGAATGGCAGGTGTTATGGATGGATATCCGCTTTACGCGGAAGCGGTAAATGAGAGGGGACTTTGCATAGCCGGTCTGAATTTCCCCGACAACGCCTACTATCCGCCAAAGGAAGATCCTGTCAAACAGAATGTGTCGCCCTTCGAGCTGATCTTATGGTTATGCGCCAAATGCGCCTCCGTCACAGACGTAAAAGAGCTTCTGGCCGCCACCCATCTGATAGACATTCCGTTCAACGACGACCTGCCGCTGACACCGCTGCACTGGCATATTGCAGACCGGTCATGCTCCATTGTGCTGGAGTCTACCCGGAACGGGCTGGAAATATATGACAACCCTGTGGGGGTGCTGACCAATAATCCCGGATTCCATTTTCAGACCACAAACCTGTGTCAATATATGAACCTGACCACAGCCTGTCCGCAAAACTGTTTCAGCAATATAAAAAGCCTTGTCCCTTTCGGACAAGGCTTAGGCAGCTTCGGTCTGCCGGGTGATTATTCTCCCGCCTCGCGCTTTGTCAAGGCGGCTTATCTTTCCATGAACTCCGTCTGTGAAAAAGATGAGATGAGCAGCGTCTCCCAACTGTTTCACATTCTGGATTCTGTATCCATGATTCGTGGAAGTGTCGTAACCGAACAGGCGCTTTACGACACCACCACCTATGTTTGCTGCATGAATGCCACTAAGGGCAGATATTACTATAAAACCTACGCCAACTCACAGCTTACCGCAGTCGACCTCCTCCATGAAAATCTGGATGCGCAAACGCTGAAAACCTATCCTCTGGTGACAGAGCCGCAGATTTCATGGGCCAACTGACATACGGTTTTCTTACTGCCAGCGTGTATTTTTCAGTCTGAACGCGCCGATCAGTTCTTTCAGCATACCGGACTGGGACGACAGCTCCTCGCTGGCCGCCGCACACTCCTGACTGGTCGCGGAGTTGTTCTCCACCACCGCCGAAATCTGCTCGACTCCGGTAGCCACCTGCTCCATCGCGATGGTCTGCTTTTCCACCGCCTCTACAACCTGATCCATCTTGACAGTCACGTTGCCTGCCAGTTCTCCTGTCCGCTCCAGCGCTTCCGACACTCTGTTCATAACCTTGCCGCCTTCCGTGATCGTCGCGGCAGAACTCTCTATCAATTCTTTCGTCGCCTTGGCAGCCTCATCCGATTTCGAAGCGAGACTGCTGATCTCCTCTGCAACCACGGCGAACCCTTTACCTGCGCTGCCGGCTCTGGCCGCCTCAACAGCCGCATTCAGCGAGAGAATATTGATCTGGAAAGCAATGTTTTCTATCGTCGCGATGATGGTGCTGATCTGTTTGGAATCGCTGGCAATGCGCTCCATGGAAACGCTCAGCTCCTTCACATTCTCCATGCTGACGCCAAGCTGTGCCCCTGCCTGATTGGTAATCTGGCCCACCTCCTCGGCCGCAATCGAAGTCTCTTTTGCACTGGCCGAAATGTCCGTAATCGTAGTGGAAATCTCTGTAACGGCGCTGGCCTGCTCCGTCGCGCCCTGCGCCAAAGTCTGCGCACTTGCCGATACCTGATCCGAACCGTCGGATACATGATTGGCACTGGCTGCAATCTGTCCCATCGTCTGGTTCAGCGCGCCCAGAATGCTGTCCAGAGACTTCTTGATCGCCAGAAAGTCACCCGTATAATCCTGCTGCGCTTCCTGTGTCAGATCGCCCTTCGCAATCGCTCCCAGTATATCGGAAATCTCACCAATGTATGCGCGCAGACTGGTCACACTGCCTTCAAAGATTTCGGCCAGCAGACCAAGCTCATCATTGGAGCGGAAGTCTATCTTCGCATCCCCGCCGTCAGCCAGTCCAAGCTCACCCTTTTCCAGCCGCATAGCTGCCTGCGTAATTTTGGCAAGCGGTCCCGACACGCTCTTTTTCAAATAAACCAGCAGGAACAGAATGCAGGCAATAATCACCGCCACACTGATCACCGCGGCATATGTAATAATTCTGGCTGTCTCCTCCTTCGCCTCAGTCATGGATATACCTGCGAAGATCAGACCGTCAACCTGCCCGTTCTCTCCCATTGTCGGGACGTAGGAGCACAGATAAGTCTCGCCCAGAATATCCGCCTCGCCCACATAGGACTGCCCCTTCTTAAGTACAATATCAATCAGATTGGAGGCCAGCTTGGTTCCCACCACGCGCTCCCCGTTTTTGGTCACCGTGCTGTATGCTCTCGTATCTCCCTCAAAAACAGTAAATTCACAGCCCATGCGTTCTTTCATGCCATCCAGCACCAGATTGATATCTTCGTCTTCCGATACCCGGCTCAGCTCATAGGCAAGCACATTTGTACCATCCGTACAAATCTGTTTCTGCATACTCCTGACAAGGGAATTATACATGTAAACACAGATAACTACCGCAAAAACTACGGAAATGGCCTGCATGATCACTACAACATTACCGACCTTTTTCCCGATGCGCTTCCTCTTCCTGCCGCCGCTTTTTTTCCCAATCACCTGTTCATTTCCCATACTATTTTTCTCCATTTTCTAAAGATAATAATATTGACCATGCTTTACCTAACCGGATCTGTATTGCATAGTCTGCATCTATTGTATCATAAGCGTGAAAAATTACAAATATGTTTTTCTCAAATTTCTCCAAAATTATTATCTCCCAGTTCTTTCCAGCATGTATGGTTTTTACACCTGTAAACCGCAAAACGTTTCCGGGTTTCATTCCCGTTTCAGCTCAATAATATATTCCGTCGTCCCTTCCTGAAACTGCTTCTTCCCGGTAGCCGCAAAACCGTACCTTTCATAAAACCGTCTGGCATCCGCGTTTTTCTCAAGCACCCAGAGATACCTGCAGTTCTTTTCTATGGCAAACCGCATCAGCTCGCCGCCGATCCCGCAGTTCTCAAAGAACGTGTCCACATACAGTTCCTCAATTCTGTCCCCGGAAATATGCAGCACGCCCTTGACAAATTCATCGTCGTAAACAAAGACGCCTTCCAGTTTTTCCGGGTTATCAATATATTCTTTTGCAATAGGATAAACCTGTATCTCCCCGAAAGACACCTTATCGTTGCGGAAAATTTTTCTATAGTTCATGCGTTTCGTAAATACCAGAATTTCCGCGATTCTGGAAGCGTCCTCAACCGTCGCTCGTCGTATCATAATCCGATTCCTCCGGTGTCATCTGTGAAATGGTAATGATGTCCGTAAACATTTTTTCGCTGATCCAATTGTTTTTTTCTACCACCTGCTCCTGGATTAAAGGAATAATTGCATAACCGCCGCCAAAAGTAAAAGCGCTTATGTTCCCTCTCCGGTATTTTGCACTGATTCCCGTACAAAATCCATCCGCACCAGTTTTTTCCCATTGGGCAGTATATATTCCGATCTTTCTTTTTTCCGATACTCTATTTCGCGCATTGCCTGTTCCAAAGCCTTTTCGTCCATCAGATGGTGCACTCGTTCCAATCCGTCAAACACATGCAGATACGGCGAGTCCGATACCCAGCCATCTTCCGTATTGATCTGGATAATACAGGAAACATATCCCGGCCGGACGTGCCGGACCACTTTCTGAAAACAGGCACAGCCAATATACTCAATCAACAGATTCGCAACAATCATTTCTGCTTCCGGCAGCTTTTCCGCCTCCTCCGTCAAATCCATACAGATACACTCCAAAAGTCCGCCCAAATATGCATATCTGCGAACGGTTTCTTTTAAATACGCCGCGTTGACATCTATCCCATATACTTTCCTGAATTTCATTTCCGAAATGTGCGCAAGCCCGTTGCCGCCTGCAACGCCAAGTATCATAACGCACGCAACAGGATACGACTCAAATTGCCCCTTCATCATTTCGTTTAATGCCTGCAATTGCCTGACTGAATCAAGTTCCATATGTTTTTCATAATCTGACAGCGAAATCTCTTCCCACGGATTTTTCATTTCATCACCCATTTTGGTTTGCTATAGTTCCGGATTTTTCATATAAAAAGTGGCACGACAACCGCCATGCCACGAATGCGCCATACGCTCAAACAAATCATATCGTTTAAAGAAATGTTTTGCAAGTGACTAACGCATATTTATTAAGTTTGCTGTAAGCTGTTTCAAAATATCTCCAATATCATTAGCCCTTAAAATTTAAACAAAAAAGAAACCTGCTGTCATATCAAGATAATTCTGACCACTATACTGCGGATACCGCTTACCGGCCTCCGCCTTGAACTCATCAGCATTTTGGGCGTCTGCGGCAATCTTTTTCAGATTTTCCAGATAGTCAATCTTTATCCGGGCGTCCTTTAAATCCTCCGGCGTATAGTGAGAGGTAAGTATCAGGTCATATCCCCGCTCAATATAAGTGCAAAGCTGCGCGATCATCGCGTCGGCATGACCTGCACCTGCCACGATAGAATGACAGTCATGCCCTAACATATGGGTGTATACGGTATTGATTTCAGGGATTTCCACATCAAAGAAGTCCTCCTATTCTTTGTTTTTGCGTCTTGCTTTTTTCCGCCTGTAAGTTTACAATATAACTGTAAAGAGAAAACGTAAAGTAAGCACTTTTTTGTGCCATAGTTACCAAAAAGAAACTATTGTGAAAAAATGAGGAATTTTATGAAAAGCAATTTACCTGCCTGCCCGGTAGAAACCACTTTAATGCTCATAAGTGACCGCTGGAAAGTGCTGATTATCCGGGATTTATTAGACGGCACAAAGCGCTTTGGAACCTTAAGAAAATCCATTGGAACGATATCTCAAAAGGTTTTAACGGCAAATCTGCGTTCGATGGAAGACAGCGGACTGCTTACCCGGAAAGTATATCCGGAAGTGCCGCCGCGGGTAGAATATACGTTAACGGAAACGGGCTATAGCCTAAAGCCTGTTTTAGACGCTATGGCGGCGTGGGGGACAGAATATAAACAGAAAAACGGCTGAAATTTATCCCCTGTTTTTCCATGTTTCCTGTTATATGACGCAAAATTATGCTAGAATAAGAAAATATCAGGGCTTTGGCATAGGATCAGCCCTGACGGAAGACCTGCTTTTAAAAATTGATTCCATCTACAGTACAAGGAAGAGGTTCGATATGAGAGAAACATTCCATATTATCAGCGACGGTTCCTGCGACCTGCCCACCGCACTGGTCAAGGAGAAAAACATTACCGTCGTTCCCTTTTATGTGTCCTTTGATGACACCCATTCTTTTAAGGAAAAAGTGGACATCTCAGTCCGGGATTTCTATCAGATGATGGTAGAAAAAAAGGGCGTATACCCTAAGTCCTCCATGCCATCCATTGAGGATTACGAAGTGGCTTTCCGTCCCTTTGCAGAATCTGACACTCCTGTCATATGCATCTGCATCACCACGAAATTCAGCGGTTCCATGCAGTCTGCGCTCAACGCGAAAGAGCTGATTCTGGAAAAATATCCACAGGCGCAGATCACTGTCATCGACGCCACCATCAATACCGTTCTGCAGGGGCAGTATGTTCTGGAAGCGGCAGACCTGCGGGATCACGGCGTCAGCTATGAAGATACCGTCGCACGGCTGGAAGCCATCAAAAGCACCGGAAGGATTTTCTTTACCGTAGGAAATATGGAATATTTAAAGCACGGCGGCAGAATCGGAAAAGTGGCGGCGCTTGCCGGAGGCGCGCTGGATATCCGTCCCGTCATTACACTGAAGCAGGGAGAAATCTTCCCCTCCGGCCTCGACCGGGGACGGAAGCGCACACTGAAAAAAGTAATGTCCCTCCTTCTGGAATATTTACAGAACAGTTCTCTTGGCATTGCAAGTTACAGCATAGCCGTCGGATACGGCTATGACAAAGAGGAGGGGATCGCCTTCCGCGACCAGGCGCTTTCTATCCTGCGCGAAAAAGGATATGCCATAGACGAAATACCCCTCTACCAGATCGGCGCCACCATCGCCGTACACACCGGACCTTACCCGCTGGGATTCGGAATCATTGAAAAAGGGATTCACGCCTAAAACTATGTGCCACATACAACAGTAATCTGACTTCCGTCTTTTGTCTTTCTGACTTTGATCTGCTGTGGAATATTCTCTATCAATTCTTCCCTGTGGCTGATGATTCCCACCAGCTTATTACTTCCGGTCAGATTTACCAGAATTTCCATCGCACTATCTATCGATTTCCTGTCTAACGTTCCAAAGCCTTCGTCTACAAAAAGTGCGTCCATCTGTACCCCGCCAAGATTAGACGACACGGTATCAGACAGTCCCAGGGCGAGACTCAGTGAGGCCTTAAAGCTTTCTCCGCCGGAAAGATTTCCCACGGGTCTTCTGTGTCCCGTATAATTGTCTAACACTTCAAGGTCAAGGAAATTATTGCTTTTCTTACCGGGAGAATCCTCCTGACGATATAGTTCATACTGCCCGTCGCTCATTGGCCGAAGCCGCCTGTTTGCCGCTGCGATAATCCCGTCAAATCCCGCGGCCTGTATGTACTGTTCCAACGTAATCTTCCCGTTTCCGGTTGTGCCTCTGACCAACTGATAAAGCCGCTGACAGATCGCATTCTCTTTACATGCCTTCTCTAATTCTTCTCTCCTGTCAAGAATACACTTTTGTTTCTCTTCATTTGTACTCATTCTGTTTTCGCTTTTATTACAATTCTTCCTGATCAGATCTACATTTGCGCTCTGCTTATCACACAAGGCCTTCAATGCCTCAATATCTATAAGCTTTTTCCCTTCTGCATCCGCCTTTGCATCTGAAAGCAGTTTCTCATTCGTTGCAACAGCCTGATTATATTCATTAACTTCTTTGTCCCGCGACAGGATATCCTCTTCCTTCACAACGTATATCAGCATTTCCTCTGCAGAAGAGAACCCATTGGCGCCGACTTCTTGATCCAGCTTTTCTCTTAAAGCTTCCTCACCCTTTTTCTGCTGATTCAGGCTGTCAGCCAATGTCTTTAACTTTGACCGGGCAGCGGTAACGTTGTCATCCGCCGTTTTCTTTTCCGCCTCCGCCTTCCTGATATCATCCAATATCCTGTTTTTCTTTGCTTCTGCCTGTTTTCTCTCTTCTTTTGCCGTTTCCCAATCCGGGAATCGCAATTTCTCAAGCGTCTTTAATGCAGTTCTTGTTTCCGTCAGCTCCTGATTCATTTTTTTCCTGTTTTCAGAAAGTTCTTCTCTTTTTGAATCAAGCTTCTCCGTTTCGTCTCCCTGTGCCGTTTCGAGGTCTTTTTCCGCCTTTTCAAGTGTCTTGCAGTCCCTGTCAAGCGAATTACACTTTTCAATGTTTTCCCCTAACCTTATCTCAATCTGCGTTTTTGCTTCCTTCGTCCTCCCGATCAGCTCCTCAAGAAACCCGTCCTCCCTATCTATGTCTAAAAGCGGACTTTCCATACAATCCCGTATGGTTTTCCTAAGCTGTCTCTCAAACTCTTCCAACGATGTCTTTGCTTTTTCTGCTTCTGTATTTGCATCGTTCTTTTTATCCTGAAGTTCCGATTCTTCTTTTTGGAATTTTTTGAAATCATTTTCGGAAATCGCAGCTTCTTTCACCTTAGCCGGTTCCGGATGATGCACGGATCCACATACCGGACATTTCTCCCCCTCTACGAGTTTTTTTGCTAAAATACCGGCTCTGCTGTCTTCGAGAATGCGCTCCGCCTCTTTTCTTCTGCCGCTCGCTTCTTCATATTTGTCACGTGCATTTAAAAATGCGCTCTGTTTTATAGAAAGGTCCTTTTTTCTTTTTTCTCTTTCCGGTACCTGATCGTCTGTGACTGCACCCAGATCCTCCAGAAGACCCGCCAGCTTTTCCCTCTCATTTTTTGCCTCTGCCAGCTCTGACGGTCTGCCTTTTAACTCCTTAACGGTCTGATGAAGCGCCTTTATCTTCTCTTTAAGAGCTTCCTCCTTTTCTTTTAAATCTGCTTCCTGTGCACTGATATTTTCATCGAGTTCCTCCAGTTTTTTCCGCTTTCCTTCCAGTTCCTCTTTTTGCTGATATTTCTGTTCCTCATCGTCAATCCGGCTAATCGTTTGTTTTAACTTTTCAGCCTCCGGTTCCTGTTCTCGGGCAGCCTCAAGTGCATTTTCAACCAGCTTTGCGGCTGCTATGGACATCTCCAAATTGGATTCTGTCGTTCTAATCTGATTCCGGGTCAGAGATACTTCTTCACACTTTTGAATCCATACAGCATAAACCGGATTCACATTGCGGGTGGCCTTCTTTTGTTTCTCCAAAAGCCGGATCATTCCATCCATTTTTGCCCTTCTTTTTTCAAGTTCCTCTTTTTCCTTTTCGAGTTTATCCCTTTTCCCGATAAAACTGTTATTATCCTCAGCGCGTGCAAGCTCGTCGTTGTTTTTCTTTAACTCTGCCTCCGCCTTTTTCAGATCTGCTTTCATGCGCTTTAATTTTTCTTTGTCTGACGAGATCAGGCGTTCCATAACATCTGAAATTTCATCCAGATTCCATGCACTTCCGGATCTCTCAGCCCTGCATTTAAGCTCCTCCAGTTCACCAGAAATCTCATCTTCTTCATCCGCCGACACATCCGCAAAATGCTGGATCATGCTGTTTTCAGCCCTCATCTTAACCGCATTGCTGGCATCCATCCGATCCTTCAATTTGTACTCTATATTTTTATAGCCGCTCGTTCGGAAGATTGTACGCAGTATCTCCGTTCTCTGATCCGTCTTCGCATTCAATAAATCCCAAAATTCCCCCTGCGCAATCATCACAATCTGTTTAAACTGCTTCTCATCAATATGCAGCAGTTCTTTTACGGCATGATTCACCTGCATCAATCCCTCTATCGGCGTCTGTCCCTCCTCATAAAAAACTGCCTTTTCCTTTTCTAATATCACGCCAAGGCCACGCTGTTTCTGCCTTTCATGAGACGGCTGTCTCCAGACATGAAATTTACGCCCCTGATGTGAAAAATAAAATTCCACATAACTGGGAACAGAATCTCTGGCATACTCGCTTCTTAAATTTTTTGTATCCCTGTATGTTCCGCTGGTCGTTCCATATAGTGCAAAACATATCGCATCAAATATCGTCGTTTTTCCTGCGCCCGTGTCTCCGGATATCAGAAACAGTCCTTTTTCTTCAAAGGCCTCAAACTCTATTGGCGAAAGCTCTCCCGCATAGGGACCAAATGCGCTTATGACCAGTTTAATCGGCTTCATTTATAACACCCGCCTCCCGTGCTGCCGTCCTCATGACGTCCATTTCTTCTTCTGTAATCTCACAATGATACATCAGCCTGTAAAAATCTCCAATCAACTCCGGAAATGTTTTATTTTCCGCAATTCTGCTGATATCCACCTGCTCCATATTTCTTGTATGTGAATTGTCGTAATCAATTCGGACCGTATTCGGATAGATCTGTTGGAATATGCCCATTGCATCATTGATGATATCCTCGTCCGTCAATGTTGCATAAATGAAATCATTTGGCGCTTTTACATTCTTTTTATCCAGCAGTTCCCTGAGCGTCCCCTTTATGTGCCTCATGTTTCTCTCCGGCTTTAAGGGAACAAGCGCTATCTTAACCCCCTCCTGCGCCGATACCGTGATCAGCGGAACCGACTTCTCATTATTCGCTTCGCCAAGCGAATATTTGAGCGGAGAACCCGCATACCTGACCTCATCCCTTCCCACTCTCTGCGGAGAATGAATATGGCCTAACGCTACATAGTCAAAATCATCAAAGCAGTCATATCCGATTTTTTCAACCATACCAACACTCTGTGTTGCAACGCTTTCAGAACCTGCAAGCGCCGGATCCTCCCCTTTCCCCGCAACAAATTGATGTGCCACTAAAATATTCTTATTCTTTTTGTTTATGCGTGTGTTTTTTATAATGGTCCGGACTGCATCATCATAACTCACTATATCTTCATCCGGAAAATAATGTCTTACCTGTGAAGCTTTTACAAACGGAAGCATATATATGTCAATCTCTGTATTCCCGTCAGCAAAACTCTGCTTATGTAATATGCCGTCAAAGACCGCCGATATGAATATCTGATTTGACGCAAACAAAGCGCTTCCGTAATTCAGACGATCATCCGAGTCATGGTTTCCGCTCACCATAAATACCTTTATTTCCTTTTGGGCCAGTTTCAGCAGGAAATAATCCAAAAGCTTCGTGGCCGCCTCACTTGGAACAGATTTATCATACACATCCCCGGCGATAAATACACCGTCTGCGGATTCTCTGTCTGCAATAAAAAGAATCTGATCAAGAATATACTTCTGATCCTCAATCAAATCAAAATCGCCCAGTGTTTTTCCTAAATGTAAATCTCCTAAATGTAAAAATTTCATACTTTCTCTTTCTGCTCTGTGGCTTTTTGCTTAAGTTCCGACAATCACATCGTCACGCACCAGCACTCTCATATTTCCAGACGCTATTCCGTTTAGAATATGTTCTTTACTATGATGTCCGCAAAAGAAATCCACCACTTCCTTCGGATAGTATTCCGGATATATGGTTTTAATGATCCCATTTGAACAGTTTTAACTTGAAGAAAGGAATATTCCTTTTCTATCGCGAACGTGCGATATGTCTTTTTGACTGCTTATCTTTTATTTCTTCAATTATTTTTGTCCTCTCATAAATCGTAATCAAAAAAATTGCCTTTATATAAGCCTAAATAGAATAATATCAAATATGGCAGGCAATCCAACAGACTACCTGCCATATAAAAATATAAGTAAATTTTTCATCACTCGAATCATAGGATTGTATGCTCTTTTTGCTTCATCTCCCTCAAAACAGATGCCTGCGTCATGCTTAATTTCTGCTCACCTAATTATATCAAAATTATTTTATGTGCCATAATTATACTTTTTTAATCCTTCAACCTTTCCCCAATATCAGATGCACTATATAATACTCTCATTACAATAACGCTCTCATTCTCAATCACATAGAAAACCGAATAATTATCTACCACCAACTGCCTTAACCCCATTTCCCGTTCTTGCTCCGATTCCATAAGTCTTACTTTTTCTGCAAACATTTTTAGCTCCTCGATAGCTTTCGCAATCCGATTATATTGTCCTATCGCATTTTCTGGTGCTTGGAGCTGTATCGCAATATAGTTATAGATTTCCTCCATATCCGCTAATGCCTTATCTGTGATCTGTACCTTATATTGCTTCATACTTAATGACTCTCCCTAAATTTCGCAAAGGCAGAAACAGCATCCTGCACCCTGCCAGCATGTATATCATCATATCCCTCTTGCAATTTCTTGTGAATTTCCTCTTTTGTCATTAAATCTGCATTAAGACCAGAGGAAGCTTTCGGCAATGTTACCGCAAAAGGGATCCCTCCTGTTAATGAAATTTGATTGAGATACATGTCTATTGCTGTAGACATCGGGATGCCTAATCGTGTAAGCACATCTTCAGCTCGTTGTTTTACCGTTGGATTTATTCTTAAATTTAAAGTTGCTGTTTTTTCCATATCAAATCATCTCCTTCGGTTAAATTGTAACGCGTTTGTCGTTACCCGTCAATGTAAATGTTAAAAAACAATCCACCAAAACAATCCACATTGCGGGCAACATATATTTTACCCAAATCATAATAATATAATTAATACAAATATGGCAGGATATCTCATAGACCACCTGCCATACCTAATAGCTTATACTAAATTAATATCACTCAAATTCGGCGTGTTCTTTGTTGTTCTTAACTGTATTTGTTTAAGTTTTATGCAAATACACGCCCATTTTTACATCAATTACATCATTTATTATGGCTTGCTGATTTTCTGTTGCCAAAATGTTGCCACGCCTATATTATAGCAAATCCCGGCAAATTGGCAATCCATTTTTGAAAATTTTGCGCACCCAAAGCGCAATTTTCCCTTAATCACCTTATTACATGGTGCTAGCACCATGTCTATCTAAGCAACAAAAAAATGTCGTATCTGTATCAAACAATAACTGTGTGATCATTTACAAATTCCTTTCCATGTATCCACAAGTGAATGGAAAAAAATCGAATTTCTTTGTTCCAATGTGGATAAAACCATTATCCTCATACCATTTTCTTAATATTGTGTTTTCTTCTACAATTCCAATATTCATCTTTTTACATCCCATTTCTTTTGCCTTTATATAAGCATCCTCCAACAACTTTGTGCCAATATGCTTATGACGATATTGCGGAAGAACGCACAGATTATTAAGTTCGCATTCATTATTATCTTGTAACGACAACGAATAATAGCCAATGATTTTATCATTATCATAATATGCAAACATAGGTCTATGTTCATTCTCTAATTGATATAATAGTCTACCCTCTGTTGTAGCAAATGCCGTAAAACATGGAGCATTATCGACCGTATAACCTAGTTCATCTGCAACTGTAAAAAAGCTTTCTTTTATAATTTTAACGCATTCAGCAATGTCTTTTTCATGTATCTTCTTTATCATATATTTCACCCTTCCTTTCCAATGCACAAATAAGATAAAATTTATCAAATTTTGTTTTCTCAATCAGATAAACTAAAAATTACTTACAATTCGTATTCCTCCAATTTACCATTTTCGAGTGTATAACTGAAAAATTCATCGTTTGACATATCTATAAAATAAGTCCTAATTATACGACATACCCCTCCATGACTAATAATTAAAATATTTTTCCCTTGATATTGCTCTTTTATTTTATCAATTAGTCCGTATATTCTATATGCCACCTGCATCATAGATTCTCCATTAGGATATCTATATGCAAAATTTCTTTTATTGGCTAAAAAGTTATCATTCTTTCTGTCCACACCTTCATATATTCCATAATTCTGTTCAATAAGTGATTCTTCTATTTGTAAAGTAATATAATTTTTGTCAGCAACAATTTGACTTGTTTTTATGGCTCTTTTTAAAGGCGAAGATATGATTGTATCAATATTGTGTTTTTTTACTATATCAGCCAGTTCCTTTGCCTGCTCTATTCCTTTTTCCGTTAATTCTACATCAGTAATACCACATACTTTATTTTGAGCATTCCAAACTGTTTGACCATGACGAGCAACAAATAATTTCATAAATACCTCTTTCTGTTAAAACTAATTTACATTCTTGATTATACCACTTCCAATTTCCATTTACCACAAAAATATAGGGCACAGCAACCGCCACGCCCCATATTTTTTATCGCTCCAATGCCCTCTCTATCTGCTGTTTCTGCCCTTTCAAATCGTTCTGTTTTTCATAAAGGCTATTGCGCTCTTTGCAGAGTTCTTTCATACGCTCCAACTGCGCCCGCATCCCCTCCCGGCAATCCGGCTCTATCTTTTTGTATTCCCCGGTCAGATTGCGGATTGTATTATTGTTTTCTTTTATCTGTTCCGACAAACATACCCAGTCTATCAGATTTTGCACTTCCTTATCTGTTTCGTAAAGGTCTGTTTCTGCCACAATTTTAGCACACAGCCGCACCATGACTTTCTTCTCCATATCCGTCATATCCTATCAATCCCCTTTCCTATCGGCTCATTTCAAAGGCACGTTTCGGGCGTTTATTTGCCC
>ERZ808037.46-NODE-46-length-136378-cov-10.179434_pt1 | contig 136378 bp, 167 predicted proteins | sample MGYA00380190_ERZ808037 | MGnify/ENA primary metagenome ERZ808037 (study PRJEB31490, sample SAMN06133399) | mouse gut metagenome | isolation source: J9 | host: mice | place: China: Chengdu | collected 2015-05 ...
CCCCCTGTGCTGACTATGAAGTCCACCGCAAGGCCGTTTTACGGCCTGTGCGGCGAATCATCGCCGCACTTGTTGAAAAGAAGCGGATGCTTCTTTTCAACTGCGGTGACTATAAAAAATCAGCCGGACAGCAAAAACCGTCCGGCAGCCGTATCAATCTTGAAAAGCCTCCGGCCTTCAGCCGGAGGCTTTTGGAACCCAGCGAAATGCCGCCCCGACATGGGCGTTTTCCTGCCCTGGAACCTTGAGGCGGCGGCGCCGGTGAAACATGAAAAAAGGGGGACCTGCGTCCCCCTTTCAGCCATATTTACACCAGCTTGGCGGTGCTCATGCGCACGCCGGGACCCATGGTGGAGGCCGCGACGCAGCTGCGGATATACTGCCCCTTGGCGGCGGCGGGCTTCGCCTTCACAATGGCGCCGATCAGGGCATTGTAGTTCTCCACCAGCTTCTCAGGGCCGAAGGAGACCTTGCCGATGGGGCAGTGGATGATGTTGGTTTTGTCCAGGCGGTACTCAATCTTACCGGCCTTGACCTCCTTCACGGCCTTGGCCACGTCAGGGGTGACGGTGCCGGCCTTGGGGGAGGGCATCAGACCCTTGGGGCCCAGGACCTTACCGAGGCGGCCCACCACGCCCATCATGTCGGGGCTGGCAACCACCACGTCGAAGTCAAACCAGTTTTCCTTCTGAATCTTCTCCACCAGATCCATGTCGCCGACATAATCCGCGCCGGCTTCCTTGGCGGCTTCCACCTTGTCGCCCTTGGTGAACACCAGAACCCGGACGGTCTTTCCGGTTCCGTGGGGCAGAACGATGGCGCCGCGGACCTGCTGGTCGGCGTGACGGGAGTCAACGCCCAGCTTCACGTGGAGCTCCACGGTTTCGTCAAATTTAGCGCTGGCAGTCTTGCAGATCAGAGCCAGGGCCTCGGGGGCCTCATACTGGGTATTCCGATCAATCTGCTTGGCGCTTTCCTTATATTTCTTGCCTCTAAACACAGTAACTTCCTCCTCATAGTGGTTCTTCGGAATGGATTCCTCCCACTGTATGGAGCGGTCCGTCTCCGGCCGCTCAGTTGGCGCGTTTTACTTCAAATTTGCGCCGTACCGGCTGCGCTCAGTCGCCGACGATGACGCCCATGGAACGGCAGGTGCCCGCGATCATGCTCATGGCGGACTCCAGGTTGGCGGCGTTCAGGTCTTTCATCTTAATCTCGGCAATTTTCTGGACGGAGGCCTTGGAAATGGTGGCGACCTTCGTCTTGTTGGGGACGCCGGAGCCGGACTCAATATTGCATTCCTTCTTAATCAGCACAGCCGCCGGAGGCGTCTTGGTGATGAAGGAGAAGGAACGGTCGGCGTACACGGTAATCACCACGGGGATAATCATGCCCACGTCGTTTTTGGTACGCTCATTGAACTCCTTGGTAAAGGCGGCGATATTCACGCCGTGCTGGCCCAGAGCGGGGCCAACGGGGGGAGCGGGCGTCGCCTTGCCCGCGGGAATCTGCAGTTTCACATAACCGGTAATTTTCTGTGCCATGAAACGGCACCTCCTAAAATCTGAAATGTGGTGCGGCGGTCCGTTTCCCCGACCGCCCTGGCGGGAACTGTCCGTTCCCTCCCACCTGCGCCGGTCTCCGCCTCCGCGCCCTCGCGCGGGCCGGCAACCCTCCGGCGGGCGTCCCCTCCGGGACGCAATGTGTCAGCTCAGGACCTCTACCTGGTCCAGTTCCAAATCCACCGGCGTCTCTCTGCCGAACATGGAGACCATAACGCTGACCCGGTTTTTCTCGGGCTCGATCTCCTCCACAATGCCGGTGAAGCTGGCCAGCGGGCCGTCCACAATCCGCACATGGTCGCCCAGCTTGTACTGGACCACGATCTCGTGCTTCTCCATGCCCATGGCCAGAACCTCCTCCTCCGTGAGGGGGATGGCCTTGTTGGCCGTGCCGACAAAGCCGGTAACACCCCGTACATTCCGTACCAGGTGCCAGGTCTCGTCCGTCATAATCATCTTAATCAGCACATAGCCGGGGAATACCTTCCGGTCCACTTCCTTGGAAGTGCCGCTTTCGGTGATTTCCATGACGGTTTCCATGGGAATTTCGATTCTGAGGATCATATCCTGCATGCCCCGTCCGACCACGAACTTCTCAATGCTGGTCTTGACGGCGTTTTCATAGCCGGAATAGGTATGGACGACATACCACTTCGCGCTGTCTGCCATATCCGCCGGTCCTCAGGCGCCGAAGACGCTCAGAATGATCTGGACAAAGGAGACCGCCGCGAAATCAAAGATCCAGATGCACGCGCCAATCAGCGCAGAGCAGAGCAGCACGGTGCCGGTGTTCTTCGTCACGGTCTGCCTGTTGGGCCAGACGACCTTTTTCAGCTCGCTTTTCATTTCGCGGAACCAAAGGCCGCGATCCTTCTTTTTCGCTTCTGCCATTTTGTTTGATACGCCCTTTCTCAAAAATTATTTGGTCTCGCTGTGGAGCGTGTGCTTCCGGCAGAAACGGCAATACTTGTTCAATTCCAGCTTGTCCGGAGTGTTCTTCTTGTTCTTCATCGTATTGTAGTTTCTCTGCTTGCACTCGTTGCATCTAAGGGTCACTTTTACACGCATTTAACGGCACCTCCTTATATTGGCCTTCCTCCGGGGAAGGCCGACTGCCTCCCTGCCGGGAACTGCTTCGCCGTGGTCCGAAAAGCGAAAAGGGCACGACAAAAAGACCCCGCTCACAGGTAAATTTGAGTATAGCACATGAAAGGCGGCAGGTCAACCTCTTTTTTCACAAAATTTTCAAAAAACCAGGGCATCCGGGACCGCTTCAGGCCCTTTGGCCCATCGGGGCCTCTTCCGCTTGCGCCGGCAGGCGCAATGGGATATAATAGACGTCAGGCATCCGGCCTGCCCGGGCCGCGGCAATCCATCACATAAGGAGGACCTTCTCTATGCGCATCATGGCCATTGACTATGGAGACGCCCACACCGGCGTCGCCATTTCCGACCCCACCGGACTGCTGGCGGGCTTCACCGCCACCGTCACCGCCTACCGCCCGGAAGCCGTTGCGGAGCAGATTGCCGCTCTGGCCAGGGAACACGGCGCGGAGGAGCTGGTCCTGGGCCACCCTCTCAACATGGACGGCAGCCGGGGCCCCCGGGCCGAAAAGGCGGAGGCCATGGCGGAGCTGCTGCGGACCGTCACCGGCCTGCCGGTGGTCCTCTGGGACGAGCGGCGCACCACCATCGACGCCCATCAGATTCTCTTCAAAGCCGGAAAAAACGCCAAAAAGCGGAAAAAAATGGTGGATGCCGTTGCAGCCTCCCTGATTCTGGAGGGATATCTGACCTATAAAAAAAACAGGCCTTAAACAGCCCGAATCCGCCGGCGTTTCTAAAAAACCAGTGGAAAGACACGAAAGGGACCCGCAGAGGGTCCCTTTCCCTTTGAAGCGTCCGGCGTCAGCCCGGAGGCCAGGTCATATCCCGGCCGCTGAGCACATGGAAATGCAGGTGGAATACGCTCTGGCCCGCCTGCTCCCCAATGTTAGAAACCACGCGGTAGCTCTCCATCCCCTGTTCCCCGGCCAGCTTGGCGATGACCTCGAAAATGTGGGCCACCACGGCGCTGTTGCTCCCGTCCACCTCGGAGACAGAGCCGATATGGGCCTTGGGCACCACCAGAAAATGGGTGGGGGCCTGGGGCGCGATGTCGTTGAAGGCGAAGCAGACGTCGTCCTCATAGACCTTGCTGCTGGGAATCTCCCCAGCGATGATTTTGCAGAATAAGCAGTCGGACATGGAAAAACCTCCTTTGTTTTTGACTTTTTTAGCCCTATTTGTATTTGATTTCTTCCGGAATCTCCTTCATGGCCAGGTCCGCGATTTCCTCTCAATCACAGTCCACATGCAGCAGGTGCTTCCCGCAGTGGAGACACCGGAACAGATAGCCCTGGAGGCTGCCGTTGCCGAGGTCCTCCAGATTCTCCCGAATCCAGTCGTCCATGTCCGGGTCCTCCAAAACCTCCTCCAAAACGCCCAGCGCTTTCAGGTCCTCATAGCCCACATAGCCCTCGAAGGCGCAGAAGTCGCCGCAGTGGGCCCGCCAGTACTCCTGCTGCCAGCCGCAGTAGCCCGGCGTCCGGCAGGTCAGCTCCTCCAGCGCTTCGGGGGCGTCGATCTCGTCCACAGATTCGCTGTCCTGAAAATCGCCGTCGAACTTCTCCGCCGCTGCGCCGCTGGCGATGCAGTCCGGGCACAGGTGTTCCACGTTCTCCACGCTGTAAAAGGGCCCCTCATAGGTGACGAAGGTCTCTTTGCCGCAGCAGGGGCAGCGGACCGCCTCCTCCCGCCTCTTGAACACCTCCGTTTTGAAGGGGTCAGGGTGGTACTTGAATATCGGGAATGACATCAGCGGGCCTCCTTTAAACAAACTGGTTTCGTCCGGCGTCGTATTCGTAATTCAGCGCCGCCAGAGCCTCCCGCAGGGCCGCCTCGTCGGCGTCCAGTGCGGCGCAGAGCTCGGACAGGCTGGGGAACTCGTCCCGGAGCTTCGTGTTGACGTAGCTCAGCAGAATCGCGGGGTCTTTGGGCATCATGTCTCTTCTCCTCCGGTCTCTGTAGGGATTTCAAGGGTATACGGATGCGCTCCGGAAGCCGCAGCCGTCCCCCTGGGATTTTCCAGGCCCAGAACATCATAGTATTCATCGGAGAACACCAGGCCCGCCGGGTCAAAGGCCCTTTGCAGAGCCTTCACCGGGGCAAAGGGGTCCCAGGGCTCCAGGCCGAAGGCCTCCGCGACGGCCGTCAGTGCGGCGTCACTGGCAGCGAAATATTCCGGCATGTCTCCGCGTTCCCTGGCGGCACTGTCCTCCGCCAGAAGGGCCCGGAACTGCTCCTCTGTCATCCGCCAGATTTGACTCAGGGGATTGGCATCCCGGCAGTACAGCAGGAAGGAGAGAAATTCCCGGAAATCCGCCCCCACCGGCAGCACATAGGTCCCCTCTTCCCCCATGGCCGGGTCCACGCAGAAAACCCGCTGGTCCCCCGGCAGAAGGATGAAATGCACGCCGTCACAGCCGAGGGTGCCCACAGGCTCCGCCCCCTCCGGGGTGCAGAAATACGGCTTGAATCCGGCGCTCCGCTCCAGGCCGATGGACGAAGCATCAATCTCCAGCGCCCGGAACCGCGCCAAATCCTCCCGGGTGCTCACTGCTCCGGCACCACGGCGAAGAAGCATAGATCCTCGGCGCCCCCGTCGTTCATCAGGCTGTGGGCGTGGCCCTTGGGGCAGTAGTGGCAGGAGCCGGGCTCCAGGGGCTCGCAGCCGCCGTCATAGAGAATGCGGCCCTTCCCCGAGAGAATATAAATGATCTCACTGCTGGTGTCATGGGTGTGCATCCCGATGGTTGCGCCGGGAATCAGCCGCCCCCGCATGATTTTGCAGGCTCCGTCGTTGAACAGTTCCATGCGGGCTTCCTTTTCGCCGCCCCGCATCTGGGGGATGACGGCGGTTTCCATCTTGTCAAATTCAATCAGCATATGGCACGCTCCTTTTTTATCAGCATACAGCTTCTATAGCCAGCGCAGTTGAAAAGAATCCTATGGGATTCTTTTCAACGAACCGCCGCTATGGCGGCTGTTCGAGCCGCAAAGCGGCTACCTGCGCATGACTTCATAGGAAACGCAAATGCGCTCCGCGCACCGGCGGACCCATGCTCCGCCGGTTGAAAAGGAGTGGCGACTCCTTTTCAACTGCGTTGACTATATCAGCCTCTTCGCCGCATCCTTTTTCTGCTCCCTCGAACGGTTCCGGACGCCTGTGCGCCGGCCCGGAGGGGCCGCCATGGATTTCAGCGGCGAGACAGGGATGTTTCCACGCACCCGGAACACTTCAGGCACGCTCCGTCCATGGGGCCGGGAGGCCCGCCGGTGAGACGGACCCCCCCCAAAAAAACCGGAAAATCAGCCCAGCTTCCCGGCCACGAAGTCGTCCACCATAGCCAGCGCGTCGTCCAGCTTCAGAAGGTCGGTTCCGCCGCCCATGGCGCTGTCGGGCTTGCCGCCGCCCTTGCCGCCGCAGACCGGGGTAATGGTTTTGATGATGTCGCCGGCTTTGATTCCCTTTGCCACGGCGTCCTTGCCGCAGACCGCCAGGAAGGTGATTTTCCCGTCGTTGACCGTAGCCATGACGCCCACCACGCCGGGCTCCTTGTCCCGGAGGAAGTCGCCCATTTTCCGCAGGGCATTGGCGTCCAGGCCGTTGCGCTGGGCGGTGAGAACCTTCAGCCCGCCCATGTCCTTTGCGCTCATGAGGAAGCTCCGGGCCTCGCCCAGAGAGGCCTCGGCCTTGAACTTCTCCAGCGCCTGGCGCAGCTCCTTCATCTCCATGGTCTGCTGCTCAATGCGGCTCTCCAGCTCGCCGGGGGTGGTTTTCAGCATCTGGGCGGCGTGGAACAGCATCTGCTGGTTCCGGTTCACCGTCTCCAGAGTCAAACGGCCCACGGTGGCCTCAATCCGCCGCACGCCGGAGGCCACGGACCCCTCGGACTTGATGCGGAAGGGACCGGCCTTGGCGGTGTTGTCCAGGTGGGTGCCGCCGCAGAACTCCATGGAGAAATCTCCCATCTCCACCACACGGACCTCGTCGCCGTACTTTTCGCCAAACATAGCCACAGCGCCCTTCTTTTTGGCCTCCTCAATGGGCAGGACCTCCGTGACGACGGGGTAGCCCTCCAGAATGGCGTCGTTCACCAGCCGGTCAATCTCGCTGAGCTGCTCGGGGGTGATGGCCTCAAAGTGGGTGAAGTCGAAGCGGATGCGGTCCGGCTCCACCAGAGAGCCCGCCTGGTGGACATGGTCCCCCAGGACCTTCTTCAGGGCCGCGTCCAGCAGATGGGTGGCGCTGTGGGCCCGGCGGATGGCGGTGCGGCGATCCGCGTCGATGGAGGTGCTGACAGCATCCCCTGTCATCAGACGGCCCTCCATCAGACGGCCGGTGTGAAGGAACTTGCCGCCCTTGTTTTTCTGCACATCCGTCACCTGGAAGACGGCGGAGGCCCGCTCTGCCGGGGCATTGGGCCCGGCCTGGATAACGCCGTGGTCGGCGGTCTGGCCGCCCATCTCGGCGTAGAAGGTGGTTCGGTCCAGCACAATGGTGGCCTCGGCCCCGGCAACGATCTCGTCCTGGAACTCGCCCTCCACGATGATGGCCAGCACCCTGGCATTGGTCTCGTTCCGCTCATAGCCCACGAACTCCGTGGCGGGCACGTCGCTGCCGAACTCGATACCGGCCCAGCCCAGGTCTCCCAGGGCCTCCCGGGCTTTTCTGGCCCGGACCCGCTGCTCCTCCATGAGCTGGTCGAAGCCGGGGCGGTCCACGCTCATGCCCTCTTCCTCCACCATCTCCACCGTCAGGTCGATGGGGAAGCCGAAGGTGTCATAGAGCTTGAAGGCGTCCGCGCCGGAGAATACCGTCTCGCCCCGCTGCTTGTGGGCAGAAAGCAGGTCGTTGAAGATACGGAGGCCGCCGTCGATGGTCCGGGCAAAATTCTCCTCCTCAGTGCGGATAACCTTGGTGATATAGCCCTGCTTCTCCCGGAGGTCGGGATAGGCGGACTCATTTTCGTGAATCACCGTATCCACCACCTCGTGGAGGAAGGGATGATTCACGCCGAGAAGACGGCCATGGCGGGCGGCCCGGCGGAGCAGGCGGCGGAGGACGTAGCCCCGTCCCTCGTTGCTGGGCAGCACGCCGTCGCAGATCATCATGACGCCGGAACGGATGTGGTCCGTGATGACCCGGAGGGAGACGTCGGTCCTGTGGCTCTCTCCGTAGTGGGCTCCGGTGATTTCGCTGACCCGGTTGGTAATGTTCATCACCGTGTCCACATCAAAGAGGGAATTCACATTCTGGCACACGCAGGCCAGCCGCTCCAGGCCCATGCCGGTGTCAATATTTTTGTTGATCATTTCCTCATAGTGGCCTTCGCCGTCGTTGACGAACTGGGAGAACACATTGTTCCAGACCTCAATATAGCGGTCGCAGTCGCAGCCCACGGTGCAGGTGGGCTTGCCGCAGCCATGCTCCTCTCCCCGGTCATAGTAGACCTCGGAGCAGGGACCGCAGGGACCCGCGCCGTGCTCCCAGAAATTGTCCTCCTTGCCGAAGCGGAAAATCCGCTGGGCGGGGATGCCGATGTCCTTGTTCCAGATTTCAAAGGCCTCGTCGTCGTCCAGATAGATGGAGGGATAGAGGCGGTCCTCCTCCAGACCCACCACCTTGGTGAGGAACTCCCAGCAGTAGGGAATGGCGTCCTTCTTGAAATAGTCGCCAAAGGAGAAGTTGCCCAGCATCTCGAAATAGGTGCCGTGGCGGTCCGTCTTGCCGATGTTTTCAATGTCTCCGGTGCGGATGCACTTCTGGCAGGTGCAGACCCGGTCCCGGGGAGGCTCCTCCTCCCGGGTGAACCAGGTTTTCATGGGGGCCATGCCGCTGTTAATCAGCAGCAGGCTGGCGTCGCTGGCGGGGGGGATCAGAGAAAAGCTGGGCAGGCGCAGGTGGCCCTTGCTCTCAAAGTAGCTGAGGAACATCTCCCGCAGCTCGTTGAGGCCGTGATAGGGATGGGACATGGGACTTTACCTCCTGAAAATAAACTTTTGGGGTTATTCAATCACAATTTTATAGTCGGAACCATCGCCCTCCGGGTCGTCCTCCTCGCAGGGCACGGCGTAAAACCGCTTGCCGGTCAGGCCCCGGAGGTTCCGGATATTCTCGATCTCAAAAGCGCCGAATTCCTGATAGCAGGTGCGGTCGCTGGCCTGATTCAGGGCGTCGTAGAAATCGGTGACGAATACGGAATAATCGTCCAGGATACTCTCAAAGGGAATTTGCGTAATATCCTGGGGACAGCCGCCCTCCTCGCCAAAGCACTCCGGCTCCATTTCGAAGGTCATGGAAGTCAGGAAAAGGTTCTCATGGCTCCTTCCAGGCTTCCAGTAGGGGTTTTTCCCCCGGTAGATTCCATCTTCTACCTTTTCATAATCGGGGCCGCTGTACTTTTCCGGGGTATAGTTCTGGAAATTCTTCATTTCGCTCCTCCTTTTGAACAAAAAACGCCCCTGACGCAGTCAGGGGCGAAGGTTTCTTCGCGGTACCACCCTAATTATCCCCCGCCGCACAGGCGGAGGCATCTTGTGTCATCCGGTAACGGGGATGAGCCGTTCCGCTCCTCACGGACTGCTCCAAAGTGGCTGCGGCACGGCGTGGACAAGGGGCTTCCACCCTCCCCCTCTCGCTGAGAACCGTTTCGTGACGCTGGCTTTTTCACGGCGTTTGGCTGATTGAACAGTGTTATTATATGCCTTTTCCCGCATTTGTCAACCGGAAGATTTGCCAAAATAAAAGATTTTACCCCAGAATCACCCCAGCAGGGCCTGAAACCTTTCGGACGTCTTCGTGGGCAGGAACTCGATGATCTCATAGTCCGCCGCCCCCTCCCGGTAAAAGGGGTCCTGGTCCCGGATTTTTTCCGCCTCCCGGCGGCTCTCGCAGCGGCAGAGAATCACGCCGCCGGTGCGGGGCTCCTTCCGGCCGGAGCACAGGAATTTCTCCCCGGCATAGAAGGCGTCCAGAAACGCGATGTGCGCCGGCAGCAGCCTTTCGATTTCGTCCAGAGGCTTGACATACGTCAGATTGAAAAGAAACATCTTGCAGAGCCCTCCCTTTTCTGGTACAATAGAATTGACCGCAGTCAATGACCACGGTCATCATCATAGCACAGTCCCGTCCCTCTGTCAATACCGGACCTTGGAAAGGAGCGTTTTCATGGAATATCAGAGCCGAAAGGAAAAAGCCGCCGCCACAAAGGAGAAAATTTTCTCCACGGCGGCGGGGCTCATCAAGGAAAAGGGCTACGCGAATGTCACCGTCAGCGAAATCTGCGCCAGAGCGGGCATCGCCAAGGGCTCTTTTTACGTCCATTACAGGTCCAAGGAGGACATCATCCGTGAAAGCTATTACGCGGACCTGGGCGCTTATGTGGAAAAGCACTATGCCGCCTGGCTCCGGGACCGTCCGGACAGCCGGGGCGGGGAGCGCGTCCTGAAATTCCTCTCCCTGGAACTGGAGTTTTCCGAGCTGGCCGGCTACGAGCTCACCTGCCTCGCCTATTCCCTGAATCTGGGGGCCTGCGTGCCGGGGCCCTCAGAGCATCTGCAGAAGCGGACCTTCAGCCGCATCCTCTACCAGGAAATTTCCGCCCATATGGACGAGGCGCAAACCGGCCTCTCCGCCGCCGGACTCTTCACCTATCTGGAAAGCGTGGTCCGGGGCATTATGGCCACCTGGTGCTTCTCCAACCACGCGTTCCACATGGAGGACACCGGCAGAACCTATCTGGCCTGCGCCGTGCAAGCTATTTTCCCGGCCTGCGGCGGGGTCCCACCGGCTTCCCGGTGAGAATGCAGATTCCATCCCTGTCGCATTTCCCGCAGCCTATGCAGCGGGAGGGGCCCCGGGTCCCCTTGCTCAGCACGTATTCCCACAGCGCCACAGCCGCGCCAATGCCAATCAGCAGCACCCAGCCCATCAGCGGCATACATTGCCCTCCTTATTTTGAAGTGGATGCCCTGATTTTACGGTGGAAACAGGCCGTCTGTCAGCGGCATTTGCAACAGCCGCAGCCCCAGCAGCGGCAGCATCTGTTCCGCCGGGACGGGCAGCGGCGGAAGGGGAAACTCCTGGGGCTCTACCAGCCTTCCGTCCGGCCGGGGCAGCGCCCGCTGCACGCACAGCACCGGTTCCGCCAGACTGGAGAGCGTCAGGCTGTCCCGGGGCGACAGTCCGTAGGATATCACGGTCTCCGCCCCGGCCAGCAGCGCCGGCGGGCAGTCCCCCGGCGCCAGCAGAATCCGGCAGAGGGGACCCGTCCCCTCCAGACGGCAGCAGCCCTCCGCCGTCAGCGCCAGCAGAGACCACACCCGTTCCGCCAGCGCCTCCGGCTCCCGCAGCTGCCGGACCCCCTCCGGCAGCAGGTCCCCCCAGACCTTGGGGCAGTCGTAAATTCCGGAGTCCATCCCATTCCCCCTGTCAGGGCTGTACCCTGAAAATTGATAGACATGCTTTGCCGGAAAATAGTTTCTGCGGACGGCGGAATTCCATGCAAAAAAACCTCGTCTTTTTTTGCCCGGCGTGTTATAATAGAATCCATTCAAAAGCTTGAGAAGCTTTTCCCCCGCAAGGGGGACGCCCGGCAAAACCGCCAACGGCTGCGCAGAATTGCGTCAAAAATGCGTTGAGACGTGTTTTGCGCTATTGGGGCGTAAAACGGAAACGCAGCATGCATTTCCATTTCTTTCAAATAAAACGAAATCGCTTTCTTTGAAATGCGTATGATACTGCACCTGAATCATTCTGCGAACGGGGTGAAACGCCTTGCACTTCTGGGGACATCTGAAAACCATCTGCTATCACCGGCATCTGGTGCGGAAATACTGCTTCCGCCTGGGCCTGTACTGGCAGGGGCTGACCCACGACCTGTCCAAGTTCTCCCCTGTGGAGTTCTGGGCCGGCGTAAAATACTTTCAGGGGGACCGCAGTCCCAACGACCAGCAGAGAAAGCTCTTCGGCTACAGCGCCGCCTGGCTCCACCACAAGGGCCGCAACCGCCACCATTTTGAATACTGGACCGACTACCAGCAGGACGGCAGCGGCATCGGCGGCGTGCGGATGCCCAACAAGTACATCGCAGAGATGTTCTGCGACCGGCTGGCCGCCAGCAAGGTCTATCAGGGAGACAACTACAACGATTCCCACCCCTACCAGTTCTTTCAGAGGGGCAAGAACCGGCGGCTCCTCCTCCATCCGGAGACCGCCGCCCTGCTGGAAACCATTCTGGTCAAGCTCCGGGACGAGGGTGAGGACGCCGCCTTCGACTTCGTCCGCCGGGAAGTCCTGGGGAAGACACAATAAGGAGTATCGTATGGACGAGAACAGGCAAAGCATCCGCACACAGCTCCAGCCCGGCGAGGTCCTTCTCTGGGAGGGCGCGCCGGAGCGGGGCATTCATTTTCAGCGGTCCGATCTCCTCGCAATTCCCTTCAGTCTGCTCTGGTGCGGCTTCGCCATCTTCTGGGAAATCGGCGTCATCGCCACCGGCGGACCGCTGCTGTTCAAAATCTGGGGCATCCCCTTCGTTTTGATGGGACTTTACATCACCGTGGGACGTTTCTTCTTCCGGGCCTGGCAGCTGGCGGGAACCTGCTACGCCGTGACGGACCGGCGGGTCATCCTGCAAAGCCGCCGGGAGACCGTTTTTCTGCCCTACGGACAGATTCCGCTGCTGCAAAAGGAGGTCCGCGCCAGCGGAACCGGAACCATCTGGTTCCAGTCTCCCACATTCTATGGCTCCGGCAAGCACCGCCGCCGTGTCCCCGGCGTGGGCTTCGAGGAGATTCCGGAAGCGGAACGGGTCTATAAACTCATCGAAAGCCGGATGCTGAGCCGGTAAAAGATTCAAACGCGTGGAGGCAATGCCTCCACGCGTTTTCGTCACTTGATGTGCGCACCCATAAAAGCCAGCAACTCCAACAGGGGCTCCCAGAGCTTCGGGTGATACGTCAAAAGAAATTCCTTAACCGCCGTCCGCGCCGTTCTCACTTCTGTCCATGTCAGGCCGCTGCCCCAGCGCATGGTATATCTCCCGGCCACGTCATAGCCCACGGCGGTCTCACCCACAGCGGCCACGCCTACGGCGATTTTTCCGCCTAACGCCGCCACGCCCCCGGCGCACCACAGCCCTATCGCTGACACGCCGAAGGCCAGAATCCCAATGGCCACCACGCCCAGCGCCACCGGGCCAAAGGCCAGGCACCCCAGCGCCAGAAGCCCCGCCGACAGCGCGCCGATGCTGAACACGCCCACGCTGAGAAGCCCTAACGCCACCACACCCACCGCGATGTTGCCGATGGCGATGATGCCCTTGGCGGTCTTCCGGCAGCGCAGCATATGAGGGTACATACAGAAGCAGACAGAGACCAGAGGGAGCCCAAACACCCTCGTTTTGCTGGTCCACTCCCAGGCCCGGAAATACCGGCTGATTTCCTCCACCTGCTCCTCCAGCTTCGCCGTGGAGGCCGCCGGGCCTTCCGCCGGGCGCTCCGGCTCCTCCAGCCGGTCCTTCACCAGGTAATCCACAGAGACGGAGAACAGCTCCGACAGGGCGATGAGCTTGGAGAGCTCCGGCATGGCCGCGCCGCCCTCCCACTTGCTGACGGACTGCCGGGTCACACCCAGCCGGTCGGCCAGCTCCTCCTGAGACAGGCCCGCCTGGCGGCGGAGCTCCAGCAGTTTTTCTGAAAACACTTTCATCAATACCTTCCCGCTTTCTCTTGAGATAGCCCCATGGTAGCGCGGTCCGGCGGGAAAAAGCAAGAACGCGGCGGGTGGAACTTTGTCAACCACAGGTTGCAGCCTCTGTGCCGCAAGGGTTTCATAGATTCAAAGTTTTGAGGCCCCGAGCTTAAAGCCTCCGCCCCTCCGGTCACGGCTGGTCCCGGTTCACCGTCTCCGGCGGCTGGTCCAGCTGCCAGGGATCACTGAAAATGCCATGGATATAACGAATGGCGGAGGCGTAATAAAAGCCGTCCGCAATCCGCTCGTCGGTGACGAAATTGCAGTCTATGTATTTCCGGCACACCACACTGCCATCCCGCTTCGTCTCATACACCCGGCGCTTCCGGCCAAAGGCGCAGAAAACGGGGACATTGCCGAAGTCATAGAGGTGATGATGAATGGGCGGAATGCCCAGGGAAGCCATAGACGTGATGAACAGAGAGCCGTGAAAAGGGGAAAGCCTTGTCAGCCACCGGGGCAGCATGCCGAAATAATCCGCCCCCTGAAGCAGCGCCACCAGGCCCCGCAGCAGCAGTCCGGGAATATAATTCAGCGCCCCCGCCAGCTTGTCGAAGGAGGAGTCCAGGGGCGTCCGCTTCACCTCCTGAACCGCCTCGTCAAAGCGGCGGAATACGGTCTCCGCCGTGTCGGCGGGGTCGAAGGTGACCTTGATCACCGTGTCCGGGGCTTCGGTGGACATCTCCTTTTTGATGGTCATATTGACCTCGATCACCCGGTCCCGGCTGTAGGCCCGCTGGCCGGCAATGAACCGGTTCAGCCCCGGATACCGGGCGCAGGTCCGGACATAGGCCGCCAGGATGACATGGAGGACGCCGAAGCCCTTCCAGCCCGCCTGACGCTTCTCCGCGATATAGCGGTCCACCGCCGTGACCTCGAACTGATCGGCAATGAAATTCTGGGACGTGTTGCGGGTCTTCATGATATAGGGCGACACGGCGAAAATAGGCGACAGGGTCCGCAGGCGGCGGCCGTCGTTCCGGTCTCCGAAGCGGCGGACATAGGCCCCCTCTTCCACGGGCCGCCGCCTCATGGCCAGGGATAAGCACAGCAGCGCCGCCATGCAGCACAGCACGGAAATCTCCGGCAGCCAGTCGTGAACCGGCCAGCCGATTTTCTGCCGGTCCTCTACGATGATGTGGTAGACCATCGGCAGGCCGAACAGCAGCCACAGCGGCGCCTGCGTCGGCACATGTCCCACCACCGTAGCGGTGTAAAGTACCGCCACCAGCGCGTAGAGAAGCAGGCAGAGCACCGTGTGCAGAAGAGAGGGAAAGGATAAAGCCTTTACAGCGAAGAAGATACACCCCAGCCACACCGGCACAGCGGAGCGGTACAGGCGTTCTCTTCCGTCCAGAAAGAGAATCCCCACAAAACACACATTGGCCGCCAGCGGCAGCAGAATCTGAAACAGCCAGAAGGGACGGCTCAGCGCCGATTCTCCCATCACCCAGGCAATCCGCACCAGACCGGAGCAAATCATCAGCAGCGCCGCCGACAGGGCCAGGACGCGGAATGTCGGAAGCCAATAAACGGTTCTCGTTCTCATGGGCGTCTCTCTTTCTTTCTCGTTCTCTTTTTACGTCTGCAACTAAAACGCCGGCGCGCCGTCAGGAGACAGTGCGCCGGCGTTCCGCCTCAATATGACTTATCGAATGCTGCCGTCGGCGTTGAACAGCGGCAGCGGCGCAAGGAACCGAATGTCCGTCCGGTCCTTTGCGGAACCCTCCGCCAGCACCGCCATCCGGCCTGTCACCGTGCCCCCCGCCAGCTCCACCAGAGCCTCCATGGCCTTGAGAGAACCGCCGGTGGAAATCACATCGTCCACAATCAGGACGCGCCTGCCCGCCAGCATTGCCGCGTCGGTCCCGTCCAGATACAGCCGCTGAACCCCGGCGGTGGTGATGGACTGGTCCTCCACATGGATGGGATTCCGCATGTAGGCCTTGGGGCCCTTCCGGGCCAGAAAATACTTGGCCGCGCCGGACTGCCGGGCCATCTCGTGAATCAGGGGAATGCCCTTGGCCTCGGCGGTGAGCATACAGTCATAGCTGCCCGGAGCGGCCAGCTTCAGCAGCTCCCGGGCGCAGGCTTCCGTCAGCTCCGCGTCTCCGAGGCAGATAAAGGCGGCGATGTACAAATCGTCCGAAACCTTGCAGATGGGCAGCTCCCGCCGCAGGCCCGCGACTTCCAGTGTATAGGTTGACATAGAAGGTCCCTCCCTCAAAATCCTTTTTCAGGAAAACATTTTCATGTTTATTATATCTTCTATCTTCCGAAAGTCAAGAACATGGCCCGGTTTTGGGGGCAAAAATTCTGCCCGTCTGTTTCCGCGGCCCCGCCCTCTGTCACTTTGCACAAAAAGAGGGTCCCATTTTCTGGTGTATTGAAAAAAAGTTTGGCAGGTATTCAAAATTCTGCCCTTGTTTATTGCCGCCGCAAATGATAAACTAAGAGTGAAAAACCCCGACGGGGCCAAACAAGATCACAAAGACACAAAGAGTAGAGTTAAGAGGAGGATGTTTGATGAACGCATATCTGTCCAGCGTGATTGAGAGCGTTAAAACCAAGCACGCCAATGAGCCGGAATTTGTCCAGACCGTAGAGGAGGTCCTCTCCTCCCTGGAGCCCGTCATTGAGAAGCACCCGGAATATGAGCAGGCGGACCTGCTGGGCCGCATGGTGGAGCCCGAGCGCATGTTCACCTTCCGCGTCTGCTGGATGGCCGACGACGGAACCTGGCACACCAACACCGGCTGGCGCTGCCAGTTCAACGGCGCCATCGGCCCCTACAAGGGCGGCCTCCGGTTCCAGAAAAATGTGTATGAGGGCATCATCAAGTTCCTGGGCTTTGAGCAGACCTTCAAGAACTCCCTGACCGGCCTGCCCATCGGCGGCGGCAAGGGCGGCAGCGACTTCGACCCCGCCGGGAAATCCGACGCGGAGATCATGCGCTTCTGCCAGAGCTTCATGCAGGCCCTGTACCGCTACATCGGACCCGATGTGGACGTGCCCGCCGGCGACATGGGCGTGGGCGCGAGAGAGATTGGCTATCTGTACGGCGAGTACCGCCGCCTGAAGGGCGCTTTCGAGAACGGCGTCCTCACCGGCAAGGGCTTTTCCTACGGCGGCAGCCTGATTCGTCCCGAGGCCACCGGCTTCGGCGCGGTGTATTATCTGGAGAACGTCCTGAAGCACGAGGGCGAGTCCATTCAGGGCAAGACCATCGCCTGCGCGGGCTTCGGCAACGTGACCTGGGGCATCTGCAAGAAGGCCCGGGAGCTGGGCGCCAAGGTCGTCACCCTCTCCGGCCCCGACGGCTACGTCTACGATCCCGACGGCGTGACCACCGACGAGAAAATCGCCTATCTGGTGGAGATGCGGAACAGCGGCCGCAACCGGGTGCAGGATTACGCCGACAAGTTCGGCGTGGAGTTCCATGCCGGCGAAAAGCCTTGGGGCGTCAAGGCCGACGTCATCATGCCCTCCGCCATGCAGAACGACGTCCACATGGAGCAGGCGAAGCAGATTGCGGCCAACGGCGTGAAATATTATATCGAAGTGGCCAATATGCCCACCACCAACGACGCGCTGAAGTTCCTGATGGAGCAGCCCGGCATCATCGTGGCCCCCAGCAAGGCCGTCAACGCCGGCGGCGTGGCCACCTCCGCCCTGGAGATGGCCCAGAACAGCGAGCGTCTGGTGTGGACCGAGGAAGAGGTCGACAGGCAGCTCCACCAGATCATGGATACCATCTACAACATGAGCGTCGAGGCCGCCGAGATGTACGGCCTGGGCTATAACCTGGTGGCAGGCGCCAACATCGCCGGTTTTCAGAGAGTTGCCGACGCCATGATGGCTCAGGGCGTATTCTGATACTTTCTTGAAAGAAAGTATCCAAAGAACTTTTTTGTGCGCCCTTCGGGCGGTCAGTTGACCAGCTCAAAGCGCCAACAGTGCAAAAACAGGAAAACCGGGCGGGGATGCCTCCCTGCCCGGTTCCCTTTTTTATTCTGATCGAATCGGGCGGCTTCTCATTGGCCAGGTTCCCCTGCATACGCGCCGCCGGGGAGTTCTTCCAGCCCTCCGGCGGGGCCCTGTACGGGGCCCGCTTCCGCCGTCTCTGAGGGCTCTGTCTGGGGCAGGACGGGCACTGACGCGGGCCGGGACTCTTCTTCTCCCTCTACAAAGACGTATCCGCCGCTCTCCGTCTCCTCTCCGATGATGACCCGCCACTGAGTTTCCTCTTCCCCGATTTGCTCCCGGATATAGGCGGCAGCTTCGTCCAGGGTCTCCGCGTCCGCGATTTCCTCATAGACGGTCCGGTCGAAAACCAGACCCTCCGCTGTGTCCGCAAAGACGTAGCGCTGTCCCTCGCCCAGGTAGAACTCCGCCAGGTCGGCATAGCAGAAATAGCCCTTTCCCTCCTCCCGGCCGGTATTCTGATTGGTGGGGATGGGCATGAAGATGGCCTCGCTCCCCTCGTCCAGGTTCTCCAGGGGGCCGGAGAGAGAGGTGGACATGTATCCCTTGGCCCCCACCCAGAGGAGGCTGTGGCTCTCCCCTGCTTTCAAGCCGCCCCGGAGGGAATCCGTCACCTCCACGACGGCCCGGGTGCAGTAGACCGGCATGTTCTCCAGACCGTCCATTTCCACCTGGAAATAGTGCAGTTCCCTGATGATTCCCCGGAAAATGACCGTGTCCTGGGCGAAAATCTCCTCCGGCTCCAGCCAGGCCATGCAGGCGGCCTCGGCAAGCATTCCGGCGTTGTTTCCCGGGCCGCTGAGCTGCCCGATCTCCACGCCGGTGGACCAGTCGGGATGGCCGGGCCGGGCCGGGCCGTCTGTCCAGTAGGAAGAGCCGTCCGCCCCCCCTGCCGTCGCGCCGCCTCCGGCGTCTCCCCCGCTCTCACGGTCTACCGCCGGGTTGAAGCTGTAAATAATGGACGTCCACTGGGGCTGTCCTCTGATGGCGGGGACAGCCGCCGCCGTCACGATCACCGCCAGACAGGCCGCCAGGGCCCCCGCCCGCCGCCAGGGGCGGACCTGTTTCTTTACGGTTTCCGCCCCTTCGATCTGGTCCTCCCGGACCTCGCCAACAGCGCGGAATAATTCTTCCCTTGTCATAGGTCATAGCCCTCCTTCACGAGATAGGTCCGCAGGCCCTGCCGGGTCCGGCGGAGCATGGATTTGATTTTTGACTGGGTGAAGCCGGTGGCGGCGGCAAGCTCCGCGATGCTGTCGCAGTACCAGTACCGCCGGAGGAATACCAGCCGGACCGCCGGGGACACTTTATCCAGATATACCGAAATAGCCTCCCCCAGCTGCCGCAGGTCCACGGCCTCCTCCATAGGTGTGCCGCCAACGCACTCCGCCAGCTCCTCCAGCGCCGTTTCAAAGCCGCTCCGCCGCTGGGCGCTGTTGTAGTCATAGCGGTCCAGGGCCGTGTTCCGGGCAATGCGGCCCAGAAAGACCGGCAGGCGGGCGGGCCGCTGGGGCGGCATGGCGTTCCAGGCTCCCAGCCAGGTGTCGCTGAGGCACTCCTCCGCGTCCCGTCCGTCCCCCAGCACCCGGCGGATGATGCCGCCGCAGTAAAGCGTATACTTTTGGGCCGTCTGACGGATGGCGTCCTCGGAACGCGCCCAGTACAGGGCGATGATCTCCCGGTCTTCCATAATGGCCCCTCCTTCCTGAAAAGCGCTTTTCACCCTTATAGTCGGCAAACAGAGCCGCCGGGTTGCGGGGAAAACGAAAAAAACGGGCAGGACCTTCCCCTGCCCGTTAAAAATCCCCATAGACCCACCGGTAAATCCGGCGTCCGCTGTGAAGGCGCTGCCTGAAGCTGCTGATCCGCCACTCGCCGTTTTTACACACAAGGTTAAATTGGAAATCCAGACGCCCCTCGCTGGTCAGCAGCTCCACCACAGCCCGGTTTTTCCCCTTCCGCTCCACCGTGCTGAGGGTCAGGCCCTCCAGGGCGGCATAGATAGGCGGCGAGCCAATGGACGCGCAGAAGCTTCGCTCCCCTGGCGTCAGATACCGGCCATAAAGCATCCCCGCCTCCGTCCGGTAAGCGGCGAACACGGCGGCGGTCCCGCCCCGCTCTCTGGCCTTCTCCAGCAGCGGCGCATAGCACCGCTGAAGCGCATTCATCTCTCCGGCAAATGAAAGCACAAAATTCACCAGTCCCTTGTCATCCATACAGCCCTCACAGCATTTCGTCCAGGGAATAGCGCCGGACCTCCCCGGGACGGTCCGTGCTCCGGGTGGCGGCTCCGGCGGCGTAGCCGGGGAAGGTCTCCAGCTCATAATAGTATTCCCCGTATTGCAGGGGCGTCTCGGAGCGCATCATCGCGCCGATTCCGTCGCCGCTGCGCTTGGACCGGGCTTCCCGGCGTACCCAGCTCTCGAAAAATTCCGCCTCCGTCGTGACATGGGCCAGGCGGACCATGGTTCTCTGCCCCACCGGACGGATTCGCTCGATGTCCACCCCCAGCGCCTGGTCCGACAGCCCCACCAGCACCGCGCCGGCGGTGTGGCTGAGGTTGAAATGAATGTCGGGATAATCCGGAAACCAGGGCTTTCCCCGGCCGCTTACGGCAATCTCCGGCAGCTCCCGCAGACCGTGCCGCTGCCACAGCGCCAGCCGCAGCATCAGGTACGCGCAGAGGGGCTCCCGCCTTTTTTCCGGCTCCTTCTGCCGCAGAAGCCGCTCCCGCCGCTGAGGCGGCAGCATGGCCGTCATGGTCTCGGTCTCCCGGTCCGTCAGCGGCCGTTCCAGCCGGGCCGCCCAAAATTCAACCGGCACCGCGCCGCCCTCCTTTCATCACATTTGCTTCTATCGCCGCCGCAGGGATTATACCCGGCAGCGGCCGCTGTTTGAAAACCGGTCTGTACCGGTTTTCGACCGTGCTGATTCTATCATATCGGTTCCCTAGCGGGATGTAAAGGGCTCCCGGCAGAAAGTTTTCAAAAATTCCTGAGAAAAAAGAGGAAATTCCAGCCGGACGGCGTATATCTTTAGTACAGCGGTTGTTGTCCGCAGCTTACGGAGACGGCGGACCGCTTCTCCGGGAAAGACCCGCCGATTTCCGTCCGGGCTCCGGCTTTTTGTATGGATGGCGGATATTTTGGCTAAACTGACCGAAAGGAGGGGGCATTGTGGCGTTTCCTCAGAACTTTTTGGATGAATTGACCGCCCGCTGCGATATTGTGGACGTCGTGGGCAGTTACGTACAGCTGACCAGAAAGGGCGGCAATCTCTTCGGCCTCTGTCCCTTCCACAGTGAAAAAACCGGGTCGTTTTCCGTCTCGCCGGATGGACAGTTCTATTACTGCTTCGGCTGCAAAAAAGGCGGCGGGGTCATCAACTTCATCATGGAGGAGGAAAACCTCCCCTACCCCGACGCGGTGCGCTTCCTGGCCAAGCGGGCGGGCATGGAGGTGCCGGAGGAAGAGGGCGACCGGGAGGCCGGCCGCCGCAGGCAGCGGCTCCTGGATCTGAACCGGGACGCGGCCCGCTTTTACTACCAGCTTCTCCAGCAGCCGGAGGGCCGGGCGGTGCGGGACTATCTGGAGCGCCGCCGCATCCGGAAGTCCACCGCCGTCAATTTCGGCATGGGGGCCTCTCTGGACGCCTGGGACGTTCTTCTGAACGCCATGACCAAAAAGGGCTACACCAAGTCGGAGCTGCTAACCGCCGGTCTGATTGTGGACAATAAGCGGGGCGGGTTTTATGACAAGTTCCGAAACCGCCTTATGCTCCCGGTCATCGACACGCGGGGGGACGTGGTAGCCTTCGGCAGCCGGGTTCTGGACAAGTCCGAGCCCAAATATATGAATTCCTCGGAGACGCCGGTCTACAGCAAGCGGCGGGTTCTCTACGGGCTGAACCTGGCCCGGAAGAGCAAGCGGCCCAACATCATTCTCTGCGAGGGCAACCTGGATATCGTGACCCTCCACCAGGCGGGCTTCAACAACGCCGTGGCCTCCATGGGCACCGCCCTGACTCAGGAGCAGGTCCGGCTTCTCTCCCGCTTCACCAGGGAACTGGTGCTCTGCTACGACAACGACAACGCCGGAAAGGCCGCCACGGAAAAGGCCCTTCAGCTGCTTGGCAGCTCGGAGCTCTCCGTCAAGGTCCTCCAGCTCCCCCTGCGGCGGACCGGGGATGGGGCGCTGGTCAAGCAGGACGCCGACGACTTCATTAAAAATCAGGGAGCCGACGCCTTTGAACGCCTGCTGAACGGAAGCGAAAACGGCGTCGAGTTCCGCATGGCCCAGGTGGCCGGAAAATACGACCTTGGCAGCGACGAGTCCCGGGTGGCCTACTGCGCGGAAATCAGCGGTCTGATCGCCACGCTCCCCGGCGCGGTGGAGCGGGAAATCTACACAGCCCGGGCCGCCGAAACAGCCCGCATCACCCCCGACGCCATGAAGCTGGAGGTTCAGCGGGCCCGCAAGCGGCTTTTGAACCGGGAGAACCGGGCGGCGCTGCGGAGGGAGCTGAACCCCGCCGCCCTGTCTCAGCCCGCGGAGCGTTCCCTGCGCTATGACAACATCCGTTCCGCCATGGCGGAGGAAGGCGTGCTGCGCCTGCTGCTGCGGGACGACAGCCTGTTCCCCCCTCAGCCGCCCTTAAAAGAGGAGCAGTTCTCCTCTCCCCTGCTGGGGCGGGTCTTTTCCCTGCTGTGGCAGGCCCGTGAGGAGGGCCGGGCCCTGACCCTGCCGGCTCTGGCGGGGGCCCTGACCCAGGAGGAAATGAGCCATATCACCTCTCTCTGCCAGCGGCCTGAGTCGCTGAAAAACGGAAAGCAGGCCCTGGCGGACTACATAGCCGTCATCTCAGAGGAATGGGAGCGGCGGACCGCCAGCGGAGAAGACCCGCTGGCCGCAGCCATGCGAAAGAATAAATATAAAAACAAATCGGGTACTGGAGGAAAGCGGAATGTCTGATAAAAAGGAACTGACTCCCAAGGAACTGGAGCGGCAGGCGGACGCCATTCTGGCCGCGGGAGAAAAGCAGTCCGGCAAAACGGAGCCCCCCGCCGTCATGACGGACGAGGAGGCCAAACGGGCCGGCATTATCCGGCTGGATGATAAGCAGGTGTCGGCGCTGCCCGCCGCCAGCTGGCTGATTAACAACGAAAAGCTCCGGGAGCTGCTGGCCAGAGGCAAGAAAAAGGGCAAGCTGGAATCCGCCGAGCTGATGGAGTCCGTGGACGACCTGAATCTGGAGAGCGAGCAGATGGACCAGCTCTATGACTCTCTGGAGGCGCTGAATATCGACATCAGCGCTGAGGACGACCTGCTGCCGGACCTGCCGGAGGACGGTCCCGCCGCCGAGGAAATCGCCAGCATGGAGGAAGAGGAGCTGGTGGACCCCAATACCCTGGTCAACAGCTTCTCCATTGACGATCCCGTTCGGATGTACCTCAAGGAAATCGGCAAGGTCTCCCTGCTCACACCCGACGAGGAGGTCAACCTGGCCCAGGCCATGTCCGCCGGAAACGAGGCGGAACAGACGCTGGCGGAGCTCCGGCGGCGGAAGGAAGACGGCGAGAGCGTGGACCCCGCCGAGGAAGCCGCTGTCCGCAAGGTCTATCTGGCCGGCGAGACCGCCAAGCAGAAGCTGGCCGAGGCCAACCTCCGCCTTGTGGTCTCCATCGCCAAGCGCTATGTGGGCCGGGGCATGCTGTTCCTGGACCTGATTCAGGAGGGCAACCTGGGCCTTATTAAAGCCGTGGAGAAATTCGACTACACCAAGGGCTATAAATTTTCCACCTATGCCACCTGGTGGATTCGTCAGGCCATTACGCGGGCCATTGCCGACCAGGCCCGGACCATCCGCATCCCCGTTCACATGGTGGAGACCATCAACAAGGTCATCCGGGTCAGCCGCCAGCTTCTCCAGGAGCTGGGCCATGACCCCTCTCCCAACGAGATTGCCGCCGAGATGAACATGCCCGTGGACAAGGTCCGCGAAATCATGAAAATCGCCCAGGAGCCCGTCTCCCTGGAGACCCCAATCGGTGAGGAGGAGGACAGCCACCTGGGAGACTTCATTCCCGACGAAGGCGCTTCGGAGCCCTCCGAGGCCGCCTCCTTCACCCTTCTGAAGGAACAGCTGATGGACGTTCTTTCCACCCTGACCCCCAGAGAGGAAAAGGTGCTGAAGCTCCGCTTCGGCATCGAGGACGGCCGTTCCCGGACGCTGGAGGAAGTGGGAAAGGAGTTCAACGTCACCCGGGAGCGCATCCGCCAGATTGAGGCCAAGGCCCTGCGGAAGCTCCGCCACCCCTCCCGCAGCAAGAAGCTGAAGGACTTTCTGAACTGAAGGATTCACGAGGACAAGCCTGCCGGTTTCCGGCAGGCTTGTTTATAGCCAACGTTAAAATTCCTGACAAATGGGTCGGCCAGGGGCCGACCCCTACAGGAATGTGTAGGGGCCGCCGCCCTCGGCGGCACGCTGACAGCAATTATGGGGGGTGCCAGAAGCGCGGTCAGCCCAGATAGCTGAGAAGCCGTCCCGCCTCCAGGGCCGCCAGGGCCCGGACGCCGTCGAAGTCCACATAGGGGTTGTAAACGGATTCCAGCGCGTCATGATTTCGCTTGGCGTCCTTCAGGGCGGCGACCGCCTCCTCCCGCAGCAGCGCGGCGATGCGGACCTGAAAGCGCAGGCGGCTCTTCCCCTCTGTTTCCGCCGTCATAGCGTCCAGACGGACCCGGCGATAGGGTTTTTTCCCGTAGCTCATGCCGGGCCGGGATGTGACAAAGGCCAGCCCCAGGCCGGGAATCAGCAGATGTTCCATCCGGCCGGGGTCCTCAGGGGAGGGACAGACAATGGTATCCCACCCCTTCCCGACCGCCGCGGCGTGAATCAGCGCCAGAGCCGGCCCTGCCAGCTCCCAGCTGTCCGCGAACTCGTAGACCCTTGAACACAGGGCGTCCACGCTGTCATAGCGCCAGACAGCGCCCTTGTGGGTGATGCTGCCCAGGAAGCGGCGGAGGGTTTTTCCCTCCTGGTTCCCCCTGGCCCGCAGCTCCCGGGCGATGATGCCCCGCACCCGGCGGTCCAGCCGCTCCGAATCAAAGCCCTTCCCCACAGAGGCTATGGCATCCAGCTCCACCTGCCGGGCGGCCTTCAGGCTGTGGTAGGCCCGGACATACGCGGCCTTATAGGCATGGGTATGGGCCTTCACCGCCTCCGCTCCGGCCTTGGCGGCTGTGAGATCGTAGAACCGCCCCAGGTCCACATAGCGGTCCACCGCGGCGGGGTATTGGGGTTCGATGACGTGGGGCAGTGTAACGGTAGGACGCAGAGAAAAGTTTTCGTCCGCCGGAGGTACGGCGTCAGAACCTCCAGGTGACGCGGACCTGCTGCTCACCGGTGACGGGGTTCCGCTCCCCGATTTCGACCCGCTCGACCAGGGCCGCCGCCAGCTCCCGGGGGACGGTTTCCAGCTTCAAAAGCTCTCTGGCCCGTTCCATCCGGTCTGCCTGCCCCTGGGATTCTTCACAGCCGGAGAGCTCTGAGTCGATTCCGGCAAGGCGCTGCTCCAGCCGGGCCTGTTCCTCCAGAAAGGACTGGTTCAGGGCGGCAAACTCCGCGCCGGTCAGAAGGCCGGAAGCTCTGTCCAGGTAAAGCGTTTTCAGGGCCTGACTGTGTTTTTCCGCCTGAGCGGCCAGCGTTTTTCGTTCCTGCTCCAGAATTTTCAGATGAGCGTCCTTTGGGGGTTGCAATTCTGATGATTTTAGTTTATAATAGGTTTGTACATAACAGCGGATGCGGTCTGAAACCAGCTCCTCCAGTCTGTCGAGGCGGATGGAGTGGCGGGTGCAGAGCTTCGCGCCGCCGCTGTCGGCGTAGCGCTTGCAGCGAAGATAGGAAACCCGGGGCCTCCCCTGGCGGCAGTCGGTGACCTTGCTCATGGTGCTGCCGCAGTCCATGCACTTTACCAGACCGGAAAGCAGGTGGACTTCCCCTCTGCCGTCGGTTCTGGTACGGGACGCCAGGTTTCTCTGAACGGCGTCGAAGGTCTCCCGGTCGATGATGGGCTCATGGGTGCCTTCCACCCGATACCACTGGTCAGGAGGAACGTCAATCAGGAGCTTTGATTTGTAGCTGACCTTTTTTCGTCGGCCCTGAACCATGGTGCCGGTGTACATCTCATTGCGGAGGATACGCCAGACGGTCGTTCTGTTCCAGAGGCCGGAGCCCGAAGCGTCGCAGGCCCAGCCGTGTTCGGCTTTATAGCGGGACGGGCTCGGAATGCCGCTTTCGTTGAGCCTGCGGGCGATGCTCTGCTTGCCGAGGCCCTCCAGGGACCACCGGAAAATCCGGCGGACCACCCCGGCGGCCTCGCCGTCGATGATAACGCGGTTTTTATTGGCGGGGTCCTTTTTGTAGCCGTAAACCGGGAATCCGCCGATGTACTGGCCTTCCCGGCGCTTCTGGTCAAAGACCATCCGGACATTTTCGGACAGGTCCTCCAAATACCATTCGTTTACCAGGCCGTTGATCTGTCGGGCCTTTTTGTTGCCCTTCACTTCTGTGTCGGCGTTGTCCGCCACAGCAATGAAGCGGATGCCCCAGACGGGAAACAGGCCGTGGATATACTTCTCCACCAGTTCCATGTCCCGGGTGAAGCGGGACTGGGATTTGCACAGGATAATCTGGAACTTCTTCTGCTTCGCCGCGGACAGCATCCGGTTGAAGTCCGGGCGGAGACCGTCGGCTCCGGAATAATCCTCGTCGCAGTAGATGGAATAGACCTCCCAGCCCTGACCGGCAGCATAGGCGGTCAGCAGGGATTTCTGATTCTGAATGCTCTCAGACTCGGCCTGATGCTTGTCTTCGTCCTCCCTGCTCAGGCGTACATAGATGGCGCAGAGAATGGATTGCACCCCCTTAAAGACGGGACGCCTTTCCTTGCGGGCGGCTGTCCCCCGGGAACTCACTTAAATGCCCGGACCCTCGGACCTCATTTGTGAGGGGTGCTGAGCCGGGCGGAAAGCCAGGCGGTGACAGCCCGCTGAATCAAATCCTCTGCGGCAGAGCCGGAAGGTTTTTCTTGTGCTCCTTTTCGCACCTCGATTAACGTCAAAGATGTCTGTTTCATCAGATTTACCTCCCGTGCTATCCTATGCCCTGCCATTTTTAAGTATGAAAAAACAGATGCCATCCAGCATCTGCTTTTTCGAATTGATATGCTTTTGCATCAATGCCCCGGGCCGTCAGGCGGGGGCGTTCGATGGAAGGATTTTAGATTTTGGATTTTGGCGGGAGCCTTGCGGCTCCTCCCCAAAAACCGCCGGGGACGCCTGTCCCTGGAACTGCCGGTCTCCTGAAAGACGGACCGAATTCCTGATAAATGGCACAAACGAACGCTTTTCCTTTTGTTTTGGTTTTCCTCCGGAGGAGGTAAACCGCAGTACCGGCGCAGCCGCAGAAAAGCGCTGAGGGCCGGAAACGGAGACAGCAGACGGCCCCGCGGGTCCGCCGCTGCCCGTCCCACAGGCCGGACAACAGCCCGGCAGTTCCGACAGGCAATGTATGATTCTTCCGCCGCTACGCGGCGCGGCCCTTTCTCAGGCTTTCGGCCAGAATCGCCAGGAAGCGGACAGGCGTGGGCATGGTCTCCAGCGTAACGCCTGCCATTTGCGACAGCCGTTCCCGTCCGTTCTTCCAGACCTTCACGCTGAGACGCCGGACATTTCGCTCAACGGTCTCCGGACTGGTCCGGTAGTGCCGGGCGGTTTCCGGATACAGCCACGCCGGAGCCAGCAGCCGCTGGGGCTGGCATGCCGCCAGGCGGACGGTATAGGCCAGGTGGAAAAAGGCGGAAGAGTTCGCGGAAAGCCCCAGACGATAGAGCAGGTCATAAATTTCACCCGGCCTGGGATTCAGCTCACGCGGCGTCATGCCGGTCCGCCCCCTTCAGCTCTTTTCTGACCTCATGAATCAGCCGAAGGGCCTCTTCGTCCTTCAGCAGCACCATAAAGAGTATCACCGTCAGGCCGGAACAGCCGCTTATCCCCCGTTCCAAATCCGCATAAGAGCGGGGCGCCATGCACAGGCGTTCCGACAGCTGTTCCTGTGTCAGCTCCCATTCTAAACGGTACTTCCGTATCTCCCGCGAGAAAAAGCGGCGCATCAGTGTTTTGTATTGTTGACGCAACATAAAAAGACCTCCCGATTACAGAATTTTAGTAAAATTCTGCCGGAAGCCAGTCTGCATCGCCATGAGGCATGCCTCATGAATGTATTATTTTGTCGAAAAAAGGCGGATGTCCGGAGCCGCCTTTTCACGCCGCCCTCTGCGCGGCAGCGCATTTCCCTGCGCCTGACATGGACGCCGCCGTTGGATTGCGGACGGCATGCTCTGGCGGTGGAGAATGAGCCCCGGCAAAGGAGTAGTTCCTACCCCCTGTATGTTCTATTTGACAAAAAACACAAATTGTAACCAGATTTCCAAAATCAGTAAACCTCTGCAAAACCCCTGGAAATACGGCTCTTTTTGTGGTACAATGCCGCATTATTATTTCCGAATTAAAAATTCGGAAGTAATACATTAGATTTGAGCCGTTTTGCTCGCCGCCGTTTACTGCGTCAGCCGCAAAACATGGCACATATTACTTCCGGCCTTTCAGTTCGGAAGTACTATTTACCAGTGGTTCACTTTTTATATCCGTCAGGTCCGCTTCTTCTCCGCTTATGGACACGCTCATTGAACCGCGGGGGCCATCTCCGGTCGGCGCGGTGCGGAAACCGGCGGTCCGGGCCGTTCCGGCACAGCCGGAAGGACGGGCCCGTACTGCCTGAGCAGAAAATAATCCTCCGGACCTGCGCAGCGCAGCCGGAGGAATTATCATATATACGGTTAGTTTTCAGGAAAGGGGGGAGACTCGTGAGTGATTTGAACACCTGGTTTGATTCCATTTGATTCCATCTACGCCGCCAATTATCCCAGACTGGTGAAGGTGGCCTACTACATATTGTGGGATGAGAACACAGTGGAGGACATTGTACAGAACGCGTTCTCCACTCTTCTGATTAAGCAGAAGCAGCTGCGGGATCACCCCAATATTTCCGGATGGCTGACCTTAACAGTGCGGAATATGGCGGACAATGAGCGGAACCGGGCCCACTATACCCGGGAAATTCCAATCCTGCCGGAGCATGAGCCTGCGGCGGGCGAGGCTCAGCCGGACTTTCTCTCTCTGCTGCCATCGGAGCTCAGCAAGGACGAAAAGCAGATCTTATACCTCCATATTGAGGTTGGATTATCCCATGAGGAAATCGCCAGCAGGCTGGGCTGCAAGCCGGAGGCCAGCCGCATGCGGCTTTGCCGGGCCAGAAAGCAATGCAGGAAGTTCCTTCTGAAAAATAAAAATTCCTGATTTTTAAAAAACCTGTTACATTCGACACAATTCGACAAATACATGAATAGGAGGTGAATCGATGTCCGAGATCCGGAAGGACCCGGCTTTCAGTGGGGCCGGAGAACGTTCGGAGCGAATCCAGGGGCATCCGGACGATACCCAGATTCAGCGGCTGCAGGACCAGCTGGCAGACCTGTTATATCCATCAGACGGCGGGGAAATAGACGTTGAGGCGCTGGATTCCCTGCTGGAGCAGATGGAGGCGGTCAGTCCCCTGCCCGCGTCACTGTCCACTGATCCGGAGGAGAGCCTGAAGCAGTTCCGCCGGCGGTACGCCTCTGTCATCGAGACGGCGAACGCCGGGGCTGCGGAGGACATTTCTGCGGTTCCAGAAAAACGGCATTCAAACAGGCTTTTTGTCAGGGCGCTGCCCTTTGCCGCGGCGCTGATGCTGCTGCTCAGCTCCATCACAGCACAGGCCTTCGGCATGAATGTGTTCTCGGTCATTGCACGCTGGACGGCGGAAATCTTCCGTCTTGACGGCGGTTCCACCCCCTATGCCACCGTATCAATCCGCCCCCTGGAAATAGATGAGGAAGCCACTTATCAGAGCCTTGAGGAAGCCATGGAAGCCTTCGGCATCCGTGCGCCCCTTGCGCCCAAGGAGATACCGGAGCGGTTTGAGCTGGTGGAAGTACGGGCAGTTAACAGGGAATTCAGCCTTCTAATCTATGCAGATTATAAAAGCGAGGACGGCGAGTTTCAAATCCGATACAATGAAGCGGAAGCACAGGAATTTAATACGCTGGAAAAAGAAAATATTAACGTTGATTCTCATTTTGCAAAAGGTATTGAACATCGGCTGACATCTGACCTAGGGCGACAGAAAGCAATCTGGCAGAACGGAGATTTTGAATGTAAGATAACCGGAGATCTCTCCAAGCAGGAAATAATAGCCATCATTGATTCTATTTATCGGGAGTGATATAGCATGAAGCGTTTGGGCAAGAGATTACTGAGCGGGATTTTTGCGCTGGTGATGATTTCAAGTCTTCTGTGCACGGCAGCGTCCGCGTCCGTAAAGTCCAGCGCGTACCTTGACGCATACCGGGCTGTGTTAACAGTAAAGTCCAATGGCGTTATGCTTGTTTCCGCAGATGTGTCGGGCGCCGGATACATGCCGGAGCTGGGCGTGAAAGCAATTTATGTGTACGAATCCACAAATGGAGTGGATTTTCATTGGATTAAAACCTATGAATGCGAAGATTACCCGGAAATGATGGGCTCCGGAACGGTTTTTTATGAAGATCTGTTTACCTTCCAGGGAGTCATCGGACGTTATTATTATGCGAAGGCCTTTGTCTATGCCGGAGACAGCACCGGCGGCGATGAGAGATACTGCAACACCGCCATTAGACAGGCCAAGGCCTGACGGCTGTTCCCATTATTTCGGGCATAGCCCGCGCCTCTTCAAATACGGAATGCGGCAGACATGACCCATTTCATGGAGAGGCGCGGGCTGTGCCCTTTTTCCGCGCAAACATCCGCCCTGCCGGCAGGCAATCAATTTATACCGGCGGCAAAAGCGTCCTTTTGATACGCTCCCGTGGGGCGACGTACCATCCGCCACCGCGCATCGGAGCTCCGGCAGCACCACGCCGTCCAGAGAGTCCGGGTCCCCGGAGCACCAGAGATATTCCACCGGCGTTCCCGCCGCCTCCATGGTCCGGCCAATCTCCCGCATGAAGGTGTTCTTCCCCACGCCGGGCCCACCCTTAAGGACCATGAAATCATATGTATTCTCGATATCCACCATCTCCGAAAACAGGTTCCGGAATCCCTCTCCGCTGTTGGCTCCTGCAAAAAAATTAGTGATCTGTGCCATGGCGTTTGCCCTCCCCAATGGATTTTACATGCTCAGCGTATGCCGGGAGAACTTGGCCTGACAGTGATTTTCCGAAATAACTCCCCCTTCTCCCGGGAAATCTCTTGAGAAAAACCGCAGCCTCTGCTATACTGGAGAAAAATCCTGGGAGGCCATACGGATGAAATTTGAGGATATACTGACCGGCGCGGGAGAAGACGAATTCGGCCGGATGTGCGGCTTCGCCCCCTTCCCCTATTTTCAGCGCGATATTGAAGTCGTCTGTGACGAAGCCGTCACGCCGGAATATGCCGCCCGTTCCCTCCAGTGGCTGGCAGAGGTGGACGAGGGCCTGATGCGGGAAATCTGCCAATATGCCTGCTATTACCTTCAGGACCTTCTGGAGGCCACCAGCATCGGAGAGCTGCTGGACGAGGACATCCAGCATATTCAGGACCCGCTGGAAATCCTGCGGTACATGGAATTCGGCACACTTCAGATTGACGAGCCCGCCGACCCGGACCTGCCTGTATTGAACCTGAGCGGCGGGTGTGACTGGCAGGAGGACCTGGGCCTGCAATGCCTCATCAAAAACAGCCATGTCGTCTACCTGGGCGGCTGGAGCGACCTGGACATCTGGCGCAGTCCCTCCCTGATGGAAGAGGACTATATCTGCAATTATATCTACTACCCCCGCCGGGACGAGCTCCGGCAGAAGGCGGCGGAACAGCTGGCCCGGCGTCCCGTCCAGCCCCTGCCCCACCTGGAAATCCCCATGAGCTCCCCCATCCGCCATTTCATCGAGGGCTGCCTGACTCAATTTGAGTCCTGCGCCGGCAGGGAGGCCTGGGCCAAAATGGAAAACACCCTCCTCTTCCAGTTCCTCCAGGACTACCCCGCCCTCAGCCGGGAAAGCGGGACCTTCCTCTGCCAGTGCTACCGCATCGAGCGGGACCAGGGCCCCGGCGAGCTGGCCCAGTTTCTGGCGGAGCAGCGCGACATTTTCTGAATCAATAGCAAAGAGGCCTCCCCCAACGGGAGACCTCTTTTTGTCCGATTTACAGCTCGTCAATTTTCATGATATCAATCTGGCTCTTCACCCGCCGTTTCTCCCGGGCCGCCCAATAGACGGCCAGCAGAACCAGCGTGGGGATGTTCCCCACCAGCAGCGTCAAAATATTCCGGGAGACGCTTCCTGTATCCATCATGTTCAGCGGCAGCAGCAGCGACCACAAAAAAGCCATCAGAGGCAGGACCAGTCCCGGCCAGCGGCTCTCCCGCCGGGACAGGAAGATTTGCAGACAAATCCCTCCCGCTCCAAACACCAGCAGAAACACCAGCGCCGCGATCACCGTTCTTGAAGCAATGTGCATCCCTTATCCTCCATTCTCTTTCCGGGTCTCCCGGTAAGCGGAAATCAGAATCTTCGCGGTGTCGAAGTCCAGCTTGTCATCCACCGCCAGCCGCTTCACCAGAGCCACATAGGGGTCCGCCTCCGCTGTGTCGCTGAGGCGTATCTTCTGAATCAGCCGGTCCAGCCGCAGGCGGACCGTGGGATAGCTGACGCCATACTGGGCCGCCACCTCCTTCAGCGACCCGGAGGCCAGCAGAAAGCGCTTTACAAAGGTCAGTTCCTGTTCGTCCAGGCCCGCCATCCAGGGGGGCAGCGTGGTCATTGGCACAGCCTCCTTTCATAATATTTAGTATATACTTTAATTTTATGAAAGTCAAGTCTTGTTTTTGTTTTAATAAAATTCAAAACTACAGACTGGAACACAAAGAGGCCGTCCCAGTGAGACGGCCTCTTCCCTGTTTCTGTTGTCAGGCGTTTTTGTCCGCCTCCACGATCAACTCGCCAATCACATCCCCCGCCTCGTCGTAGACCGGCAGAGACCGGGACTGTCCGGCGGCCAGGTCCGTACGGGATTTCCAGAGGCCCCAATACAGATGCGTTCCCTCCTTGTTCAGGTCCTTCAGAGACACATAGCCCTTCTCTCCGTTGGAGGCCACGGCCCCCACAAGGTCGGGGGGAACTCCCACCACACAGGTCAGGGATTCGTTGGGGGCGTAAGTCTGACCGTTTTTGTTTTTGGGATATTCCCCATCCACCAGCCAGTCCCTGGCCAGATTTTCCGCCGCCTGCTGGACGGACAGGGCGCTCAACGTCCCGGACTCCCCCTGATTCTCCGGCCAGCCGTTCCGCACGGCCTCCTGGGCCTCCTCCATGGTCTTGAAGGGGTGACGGGGCTCCTCCAGAGGGGCGCTGCCTCTGGCGTTGGGCCAGCCGTTCTTTTCGGCTTCTTTGAGCTCTTCCAGGGTCACAGGACGGTAATTGGAGGGGGTATTCCCGACCCCAATCTCAAAGGTCCCGATGGGGTTGTGCTCCTGGTCGTACACGGGAATGAGGTAGCCGCTGACCCGGTTCTCCTCAAACCAGTTCTGCCGGGCCATGGCTTCCTCCGGACTGCTGGCTTGGGTCATCCCCGTGTCCGCTGTCCAGTAATATCCGTCTTGCCCCTCCACAGACACGCAGGCCATCAGATCCGGCTCATAGCCCAGGTATTCCTCAAAGAAATGGTTGCCGTAGGTCTCTCCCCGGCTGTTCCGGGGATAGCCGCCGTCCACCAGATTTTCCGCCGCCCAGGCCTGCCACTTCTGCCGCTCGGCATCAAAGCTGCCCAGGTCATCGGCGGAGCCCTCGCCGTAGGAATACAGATTGCCGTTGTTCCACCAGGCGATGACATCCCCCGCCCGGACCTTGTCCCCGGTCTTTACCAGAAGCTTGTCACAGCCGAAGTAGGTCATGGTGGATGTCCCGTTGTACAGAATTTCCACAAAGGGGCCCCGTCTCTCCTCATAGCCGTAGTCCCGCACGCCGGCGTTGAGAATCAGGCCGTCCTGAATGGCGCAGACGGGAACGGACTTCCCCTCCTCCGGAGACACCTGCTTCCCCATACCGACGATGGTGGAGTTGATCTGATAGCTGTGGGTCTGTCGCTGATAGCCCAGGGGGTCCACGCTCTGGCCGTTGACCAGCACCTCATAGTGAAGGTGGGCCCCGGTGGACATGCCGCTGCTGCCCACTGTGGCAATGGCCTGCCCCTTTGTCACGGCGTCGCCGGTCTTCACCAGCACGCTCCGGCAGTGGGCATAATAGGTTTCCAGACCGTTCCCGTGGTCCAGCCGGACGAAATTTCCGTCGGCGGCATTGAATCCGGCCTCCTTCACCGTGCCGTTCCCTGCGGCGTAGATGGGTGTCCCCTGCTCCATGCCGCCGATGTCCACACCGGTGTGGGTCGCAACGCCGTCCCCGCCCGGCTTTGCCCGGTCGCCAAAGGAGTTGTTGATCTGGTCGCTGTCCACGGGCCAGATCAGCCCGTCCCCCTGGGGAACGTCCGCCCTGCCCGACCGCAGGCTCAGGGGCTTTTTGCCCTCCGGCAGGAACGGAGTCAGGTCCAGGCGCGCCGTCTCCCCGCTTTCAAAAGAGGCCTCCATGGTCAACTCGTCATGGAGCGCGTCCCGGGGGACGAAGGAATAGGTTTTCCCGGCAGTCCACTCCCCTGTTTCGCTCTCTGTCTCCAGGTAGTGGACCCTCATGCCCAGGCCGTCCTCCGTGGCAATCCGCCCGCAAATCCAGATGTTCCAGCGGCCCTCCTCGGGAACGGTGAAGCTCAGGGTCTCGCCGTCATCATAGACACTCTCGAAAAGAGCCTCCACGGCGCTCCCCGCCTGTTCCCGGGTCGCCGTCCACTCCGCCTGCTCCTCCTCGGTGGCCAGGCGCAGCCCCGTCAGACCGCTGCCGTCATACATGGCATAGAGCTCCACGGCGTCGGGGCCGTAGGTCCCGTTTCCGGCGTGCTCGCTGATCCAGATCCCTGTCCGGCCGTCAAAGATGCCCCGGACCTCATGGCCCTCAAAGGTCATGGTCAGGCCGTTGCCGTCCAGGTCGGGGTCGTAAAAGGTCCAGGTCAGGCCGAAGGCCTGATAGGGCACCAGCACCTCGTCCCACAGGGCGGCGGTCTCCGCCGAGGACGCCGCCAGCAGCTCGCCGTCAACGATATCCTCATAATTGGGCGCATCCGCCTCCCGGGGCTTGGCGGTGGTGGCGAAGGCCGTGGTCATCCCCAGCACCAGAGCCAGGGCAATCATGCAGGCAATCCATGATTTTTTCTTGACGCTCATAATGGCTTTAATCCTTTCTTCCATGCCGTTTCTGCCAAAGCTGAAGGAGCTGCAAAGAGGCACGGACATGCTTTGCCGCTCCGCCATACGAATCAGGGTCAGTGCGTAGAGCTCCCGCCGGTCCTCCCCCAAGCGGCGGACCACTGCCTCATCGCAGCGGAGCTCCATGTCCCGGTTGGCCAGGACGTACAGCAGCCACACCGCCGGGTTGAACCAGTGGACACAGAGAGCCGCCGTCAGAAGCAGCTTCAAAAGGCCGTCCAGCCGCCGGATATGGACCTCCTCATGGGTCAGGACGCAGAGGAGAGCCTCCTCGTCGGAGAGGTCCATGGTCTTGGGCAGCAAAATCACAGGGCGGAGCAAACCATAGGTCAGGGGCGCGGCGATGCGGTCGGAGACCCGGACCTGAACCGGGTTCTTCTGTCTCCGCATCCCCTGCCAGCGGGAGACGCAGCCCCCCTCTGCCGGAAGGGACTCCCGGAACCGCCGCCGCCAGCGGATATAGGACGCCAGAAAGGCCAGGGTCAGCGCCGCCGCCACCGCCAGATATACGGCGGTTTTCACCGGGAAGGGCGCAGGGGCCGCAGACGGCAGGGGCGCTACAGGACTCCCTCCCCCGGAGGGCAGCGGCAAAACCATCACCGGGGACTGCGGGGGCGCAGCCGGAACCACTGGAGCCACCGGAACCGGCGCAGGCCGGGTCAAGTATTCCCAAAGGGTGTACACGCTGCACCGGGCGGGCAGCCTGACGGGAAGCAGCAGCCGCAGCGCCGCCACCCACCACAGCGCCACAAAGGTCCCCTTGGGCAGGCGGCGCAGAGTCAGCAGGCGGAGACAGGCGGCGGCCAAAATCAGAACAGCCCCGGAACAGCTCAATTCAAACAAAGTCATAGACGCCTCATCTCATTTCTTCCACGATCTCCCGCAGCCGCTGAAGCTGCTCCGCCGAGACCTTCCGGCTGCTCAGCAGAGACGCAAACAGCAGGTCCGGAGACCCGTCGAACAGCTTGCCGATCAGCTCCTCCGTCTCCTCCGCCTGAATTTCCTCCTTGGTCACCAGGGCATGGCAGAGAAAATTGGGCTCCGTCCGTAAAATCGCCTCCTTTGCCACGCACTTCTTAATCACTGTGTAGGTGGTGTTCATGTTCCAGCCGGTTTCTTCCTTCAGGATATCGGAAATCTGTTTCGCGGTCCGGTCTCCCATCCGCCAAAGCACGTCCATAACCTTCAGCTCGGAGTCAAACAGCTTCATAGTCGCTCATCCTCTCTTTCAAACTATTGCAATAGTTTATGGTGCCATACTATCACAGTAGTGCAGCTCTGTCAAGACCGTTCCCGGTATTTTTAAAATATTTTTCCTTTTTGAGGCAGGCCGGACCTCGAGGGCGCTTCACAGAGACCCGGCGTAAAAGCGCAGAAAAAGAGCCGCAGGCACATGCCGGCGGCTTTTTCGAGTTTTTCGGGTTTTTCGGGTTTTTGGTTTTTTTAGGTTTCTCGGTTGCTTGACAGCTTCGTAATTCCCTTCGTTCCGGAGGCTGGGGCAGATTCCGTTCTTCCCTTCCTCCGCCTTTAAAGGGGGCTGTCCGTAATTCCCGAGGCCGTCAGCAGAGCGGTCTGGCGGAAGCCCGCCGTCCGGGCCAGCTCCGCCGCCTCGTCATAGCCATAGACAATCGCTTCAGCGCTGTGGGCGTCGGCGGTGAGGATGACCCGGCCCCCCATGGCCCGCCACTCCTTCAGCAGAAGCAGGGCGGGATAGGGCGCGGACCGCCAGCCCCGGGACATGGCTCCGGTGTTGATCTCCAGAAGCGTCTCAGCCGGGTCCGCGGCATGGAGGGCCTCCAGGGCGGCGGAGCGATATCGGGGATGGTCTCCGTCAAAAAACCGGCCGTCCCCGTTGAACTTGGTAATCAGGTCAATGTGCCCCAGAATGGTGGGCCTCCGGGCCGCCATTTGGGCCACATCCTTAAAATAGAGCTCCGCCATGGTCAGAAAATCCCCGCCGCACAGGGCCCGGCAGCCCTGAACCAGAGCATCCGGCGTGTAGTCCACGCTGTGATATGCGCCGGTCTCCCCGTCATACAGGTGGTGCACGGAGCCTATCCAGTAATCGAAGTCCGCCGGGGAAAAGGCCATGTCGGAACGGCTGTCCAGCTCGATGCCCAGCAGTACGTCCATCCGCCCGGCGAACTCCTCCCGCAGGCGCAGCACCTCTTCCCGGTAGACCGTCAGGTCCAGGGGCAGGGTGCAGCCCTCGTCCACAGGGGCAGGGGTATGGCTGTGACCGGAGGCCCCGAAGGAAACCGCCCCGGCCTCATAAGCCGCCCAGGCCATCTCCGACAGGGAGTTCGTTCCGTCGCAGAGGCTGGAGTGGGTATGGACGGAGCAGAAGGGGCCGCTCACTGCATCCGCTCCTGCTTCACCTTGTGGTCCACCACATGGCGTTTCTCCAGCTCCCGGGTGACGTCCTCCACGGTAATGCCCATCTGCACCATCAGCACCATCACGTGATAGCACAGGTCGGCAATCTCATAGACGGTTTCCGCCTGGTCCTCTTTCCGTCCGGCGATGATGACCTCGGTGCACTCCTCCCCCACCTTCTTGAGAATCTTGTCCAGGCCCTTCTCAAAGAGATAGGTGGTGTAGCTGCCCTCTCTGGGGGAGGTCTTCCGGCCCTCGATCAGACGGTAAAGCCCCTCATAGCTGAACTGCTTCAGCTCCTCGGAGAGGTGGACGGGGCTGAAAAAACAGCTCTCCGCCCCGGTGTGGCAGGCGGGGCCGTCCTTCACCACCTCCACCACCAGGGCGTCGGCGTCGCAGTCGGCGGTGATGGACACCACGTGCTGCCGGTTCCCGCTGGTCTCCCCCTTCCTCCACAGCTCCTGACGGCTGCGGCTCCAGAAGCAGGTCCGGCCCTCGTCGATGGTGATGGCCAGACTCTCGGCATTCATATAGGCCAGTGTCAGGACCTGCTTGGTGTAGTGGTCCTGGACAATGGCGGGAATCAGTCCTTTTTCGTCAAATTTCAAATCCATAATCTGCTCCTTATTCCTTCAACGCTTCTTCAGTCTAAATCATCCATGCACAGGCGGCGCCCCGGGTCCCGGCAGAAAAAGGGCTCTCTCCCCCATTGTCGGTCCCTTGCTCCATCAGCCTGCCGAATGTTGGACACCGCGCAGGAACTCTCCCGGGTCTCCACGCCCTCCGGAAACTGCACCAGTGTTCTGTACCGGAGAAGGACGCCCGGCACAGCAGCAGAGCGCCTTTTTCTTCCGGCTCATCCAGACGCCTCCCGTCAGCCCGGGAACTTGATATACTCCGGCGGCACCGCGTCTGTCAGCCACACGCCGTTCTCAGAGAGATAGAATGTGCATCCATCCTCGTGCATCCTGCCGGAGGACACCTGCAAAATCACCGGCCTGCCCCGGCGGCGGCCCACCTTCACGGCGGTCTCCACGTCCGGCGACAGGTGGACGTACTGCCGTTTCTGTCTGGTCAGGCCCTCCTTTTGAATGGAGCCCAGGAACTGGCCCACGGTGCCGTGGTACAAAAATTCCGGCGGCTCCCGGGCCTCCAGCTCCAGGTCGATGGGGATGCTGTGGCCCTGGCTGGCCCGGATGAGGGTTTTGTCTTCGTTGAAGCTGTAACGCTGCTTCTCGTCCGTTTCCACGATGTGAGTCAGGTCCTCCATGGTGAGATTCATTCCCATGAGGATGTTCCGGACCTCCGCCCAGCCATGGCGGTCCAGGGTAATGCCGATTTTTTCCGGCTGATGCCGCAGGACCAGACTGAGGAACTTGCTGGCCCTGGTGTAATTTCTCATATGTATTTCCCCTTCACAGGCGCATTTCCACGCCCCGGTCCCGCAGATATTGCTTCAATTCCCGGATGTCCACCTGCTTCGTGTGGAAGATGGAGGCCGCCAGCCCCGCGTCGATGCCGGGATGGGTGAAGAGCTCCGCATAGTCCTCCCTCTTCCCCGCGCCGCCGCTGGCGACGATGGGCACCTTCACCCGGGCCGCCAGCGTGTCCAGCATCTCCAAATCGAAGCCCTGCTTCACGCCGTCGGTGTCGATGGAGTTCAGTACAATCTCCCCGGCGCCCTCTCCCACGCCCTTCACGGCCCACTCCATGGCATCGATGCCGGTGTCCTCCCGGCCCCCCTTGGCAAAGAGCCTGAATTGTCCGTTTACCCGCTTCACGTCCATGCTGAGGACCACGCACTGGTCGCCGTACTTCTTCGCCGCCGCCCTGATGATACCGGGGTCGGCAATGGCGCCGGAGTTGACGGAGACCTTGTCCGCGCCGCATTTCAGCACCCGGTCGAAGTCCTCCAGGGTCCGGATGCCGCCCCCCACGGTAAGGGGAATGAAAATCTCAGAGGCCACCCGGCGGAGGATGTCCGTAAACAGCCCCCGGCCCTCGGCGGAGGCGGTGATGTCATAGAACACCAGCTCGTCGGCCCCGGACTCGTTGTAAAACCGGGCCATTTCCACCGGGTCCGCCATGTCCCGCAGCCCCTCGAAGTTGGTCCCCTTCACCACCCGGCCGTTTCTCACGTCCAGGCAGGGAATGATTCGCTTTGCCAGCATGATTCAGCCCTCCATCTCGTCGATGACGGTCCGCAGGTCCAGCCGTCCCGTATACAGGGCCTTGCCCAGAATGGCGGCGGCGACGCCGGTGCGCTCCAGCTCCCGCAGCTCCTCCAGGGTGCTGACGCCGCCGGAGGCGGTGATCTCCAGGCCGTCGATGGTCACAAGCTCCCGATAGAGCTCCAGATTGGTTCCCCGACCCGCGCCGTCCCGGCTGATGTCGGTATAGATGACGGTTTTCACCCCCGCGTCCCGGAGGCGGCGGCAGAAGTCCACGCCCTTCTCCTGTGAAAGCTCCTTCCAGCCGTTGACGGCCACATAGCCGTCCCTTGCGTCCACGCCCACGGCAATCTGGTCCCCGTATTTCCGGGCCATCCGGGCGGTGAAATCGAAATCCTTCACCGCCACAGTGCCCAGGATGCAGCGGCCCACCCCCAAGTCCAGATACTGGCAGATGCGTTCCTCCGTGCGGACGCCGCCGCCCACCTCGATATAGAGACCGCCCTGTTTGGCTATGGCGGCAATGCTGTCAAAATTGGCCATGGTGCCGTCCCGGGCCCCGTCCAGGTCCACCACATGGAGATACCGGGCCCCGGCATTGATAAACTCCCGGGCATAGGCGCAGGGGTCGGTCCCGTAGACTGTCTCCTGGCCATAGTCCCCCTGATACAGGCGAACCACCTGTCCGCCTCTCAGGTCAATCGCTGGAAAAATCCGCATAAGCCCCTCCCCTCACAGGTGCACCTTACAGGTCAGTTCTTCCACATCCAGACGGAAAACCAGAGTCTTTTCCAGCGCCGCCTGACCGAGCTCCCATTGGTCCCGGCCTGTGGCATGGGCCAGAATGGCCAGAAGCCCTGTCCGCTTTTCTGCCTCCGTCTCCAGCAGGGTCACCGGACCGCCGCCCATGACGCTCCGGAAACGGGAGGTGGTCTGCCAGGCCGTCTCGCCCCGGACCCACTCGTGGCCGCAGTCCATCTCAAAGGCGGCCCACCCGGTTTTGCGGATCAGGTCCGCTTTCCGCCCCTCCCGGGCGCCGTGGAAATAGAAGGCATAGCGCCCCTGACAATCCGCAAAGCCGAAATCCAGAGGGACGATATAGGCCCGGCCCTCATCGCACAGGCCCAGGCGGCAGCAGTCACAGGCAGCGATAATCTCCCGGATTTTCGCCGGATCCGTGACCTCCCGATCATTTCTTCTCATACTCTTACCTCAATTTTTCCTAATCTCCGGAACCGCTGTGCCGGAGCACCGTCACAAGGCCGGCGATGCCGCACAGCAGCGACACGGCCCAGATATAATCTCCGATGACCGGCGTCCACACATCTCTCAGGACAAAATAAAGCATCAGCCCGAAGAACATCCAGGCGAACCCTGCCAGCTGTTTTTTCATATTCCGCACCTCACAATTCCGCAAATGCCTTCAGCAGCCGCAGCCCCGCGTCCCCGGATTTTTCCGGGTGGAACTGAGCGCCCCAGACGTTCCCCCGGCGGACCGCGCCGGTGACGGCTACGTTTCCGTATTGAGAAGTCCCCAGGGTATCGTCCCCGCAGTGCCGGGCGTAAAAGCTGTGGACATAGTAAACATATTCCCCGTTCCTGAAATACCTGAACAGCGGGTCGTCCTTCCTGATATCCAGGCTGTTCCAGCCCATGTGAGGAACCTTCAGCGTCCCGTCCTCCAAGTCCTCCCCCAGAGACGCCACCTCGCCGGGAATCAGCCCCAGTCCGGCGTGCTCGCCGTACTCAAAGCCCCTGTCGAACAGCAGCTGCATCCCCAGGCAGATGCCCAGGAGGGGCTTCCGCGCCGCCTCCTCCAGCAGGACGGGAATCAGCCCCGTGGCGTCCAGCTTTTCCCTGGCGTCTCCAAAGGCCCCCACGCCGGGAAGCACAATGCGTTCTGCCGCCCAGAGCTTCTCCGGGTTCCGGGTCACCTCGGTTTCCAGTCCCAGGGCATGAAGGCTGGAGGTCAGGGAGAACAGGTTCCCCACACCGTAATCCACAATGGCAATCATCTACAGGACCCCCTTTGTGCTGGGTATTTCGTCCAGGTGCCCGGGATCAAGGGCCACAGCGACCTTCAGCGTCCGGCCCAGGCCCTTGAAAACAGCCTCTAAAATATGGTGGGTGTTCTCCCCCGCCATCTGCCGGACATGGAGGGAGCCGGGACAGTTCCGGATGAAGCCCAGCCAGAATTCCTGGGCCAGCTCCGTGTCAAAGCTCCCCACCCTGGCGGCGGGCAGATTCACCGCCCAGCCCAGATAGTCCCGTCCGGAGAGGTCCACGGCGCAGAGGACCAGGGTCTCATCCATGGGCAGGAGAAACTGCCCGTAGCGGACAATCCCCCGCTTGTCCCCCAGCGCCTCCTGAAACGCCCTGCCCAGGCAGATGCCGATATCCTCCACGCTGTGGTGATCGTCCACCTGGGTGTCTCCATGACAGGTCACAGAGAGGTCGAAATCCCCATGGCGGGCGAAGAGCTCCAGCATGTGGTCCAGAAAACCGCAGCCGGACGCAATCTCCGCCTTCCCCGTTCCGTCCAGGTTCAATGTCAGCTGAATCTGCGTCTCCCGTGTGTCCCGCCGTATGGTTGCGGTCCGCATGTTCATCCCTCCTTACAGCGCTTCCAGAATCCGGTCCAGGGCGTCCGCCAGGGCCGCCATCTGTTCCATGGAACCGATGGTGATGCGGACGAAGTCCCGCAGGCGGTCCTTGTCGAACCAGCGGACCAGAATGCCCTCCTCCTTCAGCAGCCGGTACAGCTCCCCGCCGGAGATGCGTTGGGATTTGGCGAAGACAAAGTTGGCGGAGGAGGGCAGCACCGTGAAGCCCAGCCGCTCCAGCTCTCCCGTCAGCCAGGTCCGGTTCCCCTGAACGGCCTTGCAGCAGGTCTCGAAATAGGCGGCGTCCTCCACGGCGGCGGCCCCGGCAATCAGGGAGAGGCGGTTGACATTATAGGGGTTGAAGCTGTACTTCACCCGGTTCAGGTCCTGAATGAGTCCGGCATGGCCCATGGCGAAGCCCACGCGGCCCCCGGCCAGGGACCGGCTCTTGGACATGGTCTGCACCACCAGAAGATTGTCATAGCGGTAAATCATGGGGACGCAGCTCTCCCCGCCGAAGTCCACATAGGCCTCGTCCACCACCACCACCCGGCCGGGGTCCTTCTCCAGAAGCCTCTGGATGTCCGCCCGGGGAATGGCCATGCCGGTGGGGGCGTTGGGGTTGGCGATGAAAATGGGGCCGGGAAACTCCATGTAGTCCTCCACATTCAGGGAGAAATCCTCCCGGAGAGGAATCCGCTCCGCCTCCAGTCCGAAGAGGGCGGTCTGGGCCTCGTAAAAGCCATAGGTGATGTCGGCAAAGGCGGCGGGCTTCCCCTGGCCGCAGAAGGCCCGGAAGGCAAAGGCCAGAATCTCGTCGGAGCCGTTGCCGGTGATGACGTTTTCCGGCTGGAGCTCATAGTACCTGGCAATGGCGGCGTTCAGCGCGGCGCAGGCGGGATCGGAATACAGATAGAGCTTTTGCAGCTCCGCCCTGCTGACGGCCTTCGTCACCCGGGGCGAGGGCGGAAAGGGGCTTTCGTTGGTGTTCAGCTTGATATACTGCTGGTCCTGGGGCTGTTCGCCGGGGGTGTAGGGTGCGCAGCGAAGGGCCTCCAAAGAGAGGAATTGACTCATAAGATAACCTTCTTTCTATTAGGAATTAGAAATTAGGAGTTAGGAATTTCCCGCGTTAGGAGTCAATTACTCATTCCTAATTCCTCATTCCTAATAACTCAGTAGTTGTGGTCCTCCTCCCGATACCGGAGGGGGATTTCAAAGTCCGCCATGACCTCCAGAAGGGCCTGGATCTGGTCTTCGCTCAGATCACGGCAGCAGATATTCAGCACATGGTCCTGGCGAGGGTTGTTCCGCCCGCCATACCAGAATGTCCAAAAATGGACGTCGCTCCAGGCGTCCGGCTGCTCCAGGCAGTCCATGCGGAGTCCCTCCGGCTGATATCCATTCCATGAATGCTCCCGAAAGCCCGGCAGTGCCCGGAGGGCCTCTGTGATCTCCTCCGCGGGCAGGGGGACCAGCGCCTTCATCTGATTGCCGAGACGATACTTTTCATAGACTGTCTGGGGGTCCAGCACCGCGCCGGGCTTCAGACGGTAAAACACCAGATTCACATTGGTCACCGGCGGATAGTCTCCATGAAAGAGGAAATAGACCGTTTCCTCCAGGGAATTATGACTGGAAAATTCAAAGCAGAGTTCCCGGACGTCCCCGGCGGTCCATTCCCGCCCGGTCAGCCGGTTCAGTTCCCGGAGCTCATCCGCTTCCGGCAGGGAATCCTCCCAGGGGCCGCAGCCCCATTCATAGTCCCAATTCTCCACCAGGGCCCTGACCTGCTCATAATTTTTCTTCTCCATCTCAGTCCTCTTTTCTGGAAAGGGCCGACCGGGCGTGTCCCTCCAGCCCCTCCCGGCGGGCGAAGTCCGCCACCCGGTCCGCGCAGGCGGACAGAGCCGCCCGGTCATAGCAGAGGAAGCTGGAGCGCTTCATAAAATCGTCCACTCCCAGAGGGCTGGAAAAACGGGCGGTGCCGCTGGTGGGCAGGGTATGGTTGGGCCCGGCGAAATAGTCCCCCAGGGCCTCCGGCGTGGACCGGCCCAGGAATACGCTGCCGGCGTTTCTAATCCGGGGAAGCAGGGCAAAGGGATTGTCTACGCAGAGCTCCAGATGCTCCGGGGCGATGCGGTTGGCGGCTTCCACGGCTTTCTCCAGGCTGTCCGTGACGATGATTTTTCCGTTGTCCTCTATGGACCGGCGGGCAACATCACGCCTTGGCAGAGTCTCCAGCCGGGCTTCCACCTCCGCCTGCACCGCCTCCGCCAGCTCCCGGCTGTCCGTCACCAGCACGGCGGAGGCAAGCACATCGTGTTCCGCCTGGCTCAGCAGGTCCGCCGCAACCCACCCGGGGTTCGATTTCCCGTCCGCCAGCACCAGAATCTCGCTGGGCCCGGCAATCATGTCGATGTCCACCCGGCCAAAAACCTTCCGCTTGGCGGTGGCCACGTAGATTCCGCCGGGGCCCACAATCTTGTCCACCCGGGGCACGGTCTCCGTCCCATAGGCCAGAGCCGCCACGGCCTGGGCCCCGCCAATCCTGAAGACCTCCGCCGCCCCCGCCAGCTCCGCGGCCATCAGGGCCTCCGGGCTGACAGTCCCGTCCTCTCCCGGCGGTGTGACGACAACAATCTCCTCCACCCCGGCAATCCGGGCCGGAATCACGTTCATCAGAATTGTGGAGGGAAAGGCCTCCGGGCTCCGGGGCACGCAGATGCCCACCTTTTCAATGGGGGTCCACCGCTGGCCCATGATGACCCCCGCCCGGTCTGTCAGAATAAAATCATTGTGCCTCTGCCGTTCATGGAAGCGCCGGATGTTCTCCGCCGCCTCCCTCAGCGTCTCCATGAAATAAGGGTCCACCGCCTCACGGGCGGCGGCGAACGCTCCGGCGCTCACCCGAAGAGTTTCCCGGGCCAGCTTCACGCCGTTGAACCGCTCCGTATACTCCAGCAGGGCGGCGTCTCCCCGCGTCCGTACCTCCCGGATGATCGCGTCCACGGCCTCGGAGACGTCCTCCTCTGCCTGGATGTCCCGGTTCAAAAACTCCTCCGGAGACAAGCTGTTAAACTCCAGAATTTTCATCATGAGACCGCCGCCTCCTTCAATTTTTTCAGCAGCGCTTCTATCTCCCGGCCCTTGAACTGGAAGCTGGCCCGGTTGGCGATGAAGCGGGCGGAGATGGGCATAAATTCCGTCAGCACCTTCAAATGGTTTTCCCGCAGGGTGGTCCCCGTCTCCACAATGTCCACAATCACATCGGAGAGGCCCAGCAGAGGGGCCAGCTCAATGGACCCGTTGAGCTTGATGATGTCGATGTCCCGGCCCCGGGCCGCATAATAATCCTTGGCGATATTCACAAACTTGGTCGCCACCCGAAGGGTACGGCTGGGGTCGTCCGCGAAGTCCTCCGGACCAGCCACGCACATGCGGCACTTCCCCAAGCCTGTATCCATCAGCTCGTACACATCGGCGCCGGATTCCTCCAGAATATCCTTGCCCACGATGCCGATGTCCGCCGCGCCGTGCTCCACGTAAATCGCCACATCGCTGGGCTTCACCAGGAAGTAACGGATACCGGCCTCGGGATTTTCCACCACCAGCTTGCGGCTCTCGTTGTAGTCCTCGGGGCAGCCGTAGCCCACGCCCGCCAGGAGCTTGTAAACCTTGTCCCCCAGACGGCCCTTGGGCAGAGCCACATTCAGCATCACCGGTTCTTCCCGCTCCGCGGCGTCCCCCAGACGGTCCAGCTCGTCCAGGTACAGGGCGAAGCCCACCGCCTTCCCGCCGGGGCGGAACTGCTCCGCCAGGGGGTCGTACCGTCCGCCCCGGAGCACCGCCCGGGGCAGGCCCGCCAGATAGCCCTGCAAAACCAGGCCGTTGTAATAATCCATGTCGTTGACCAGAGACAGGTCCAGCCGCAGGCACTCCGTCTGCCCCTCCGCCGTCAGGGCTCCGCAGAGCTCCCGCAGCTCCGTCAGGGCGGCTCCCATGGCGGCGTTGAGGGCAATGGGCTCCGCCGCCTCCAGCACGGATTCCCAGTCCCCGGAGAGGGTCCCCAGCCGCCTCAGGGCGTCGGCCCCCTGGCGGGAGAGTCCCGCCGCCTCGGAGGCGTCCTGAAGCTCGTGGAGATTCCGGTCCCGGAGACAGGCCAGCAGCCGGGGGCGGATGTGCTCCGGGGCTCCCACGGCGTCCAGAAGGCCCGTGACAAAGCCCATATGGCTGAGCTCCAGCACAAAGTCCCGGCCCGTCAGGGCCAGCGACCGCCAGGCCAGGGACACGGCCTGAGCCGTGACGGCGGCGTCCACCGCGCCGATGCACTCCAGGCCCATCTGCCGTATCTCCTGAAAGGTGTGGCTCTCCTGGCTGGGGCGGTAGACGTTTTCCAGATAGTAGAAGCGGCCGCAGCCCCCCGCCTCATACTGGGCGTTCTTGGCGATGGAGAGGGTCACGTCCGGCTTCAGCGCCAGCAGCCGCCCGTCCAGGTCCGTGAAGGTGATGACCTGGTCGGAGGCCAGAAACCGCCGGTTTTCCTGATAGAGGCCGTATTCCTCAAACCGGCCCATGTGATACTGGCGGAAGCCCGCCTGCTCGTACAGCAGCCTCAGCTGCAAAGAGACCCGCTCCTGAGGCCGGAGAATGTTCAGATCCAATTCCATGGGGTTCCTCCTTGTGGGGCCGCGCCCCATTGATGGACTTTAGTGTACTCCAGTTTTTTAATAAAGTAAAGCGCTAATTCGGTAGCGAAACAGAATTTTCTGTTTTTAACAAAAGCTCCGGTTTCTGCCAGACGATTTTGCACGTACCGACGGGAAAACGGCTCACGTCCAAGGGGCGTCCGGATTCTGCACGGCGGAGGGCCGTTTCCATTTGGCATAGACAAAAAGGTCTTTGATAGCGGAATAAAAGACCTGCGGGCGGGAGCCAACAAATTCAGCGTCCATCCTCTTCCGCCGCTGTCACACCATCTTTTCCGGCCTGACCGTCTCGTCGAATTCCTCCGCCGTCAGCAGACCCAGAGAGAGGACCGCCTCTTTCAGGGTGGTGCCGTCGTGGAGGGCCTTCTTGGCGCAGGCCGCCGCCTGCTCATAGCCAATCTTCGGCGTCAGGCAGGTCACCAGCATCAAAGAGTTGTTCAGATTTTCCTTCATCTTCTCTTCGTTGGGGACGATGCCCTCCACACAGTGGACCCGGAAGGAATCCATGGCGTCGGCCAGAAGCCGGGCGGAGAGCTGGAAATTATAGGCCGACACCGGCAGGAAGACATTCAGCTGGAAATTCCCCTGGCTGGCGGCGAAGCCGATGGCGGCGTCGTTGCCCATCACCTGCACGGCGGCCATGGTGACGGCCTCGCACTGGGTGGGGTTCACCTTGCCGGGCATGATGGAGCTGCCGGGCTCGTTCTCCGGGATACGGAGCTCCCCCATGCCGCAGCGGGGGCCGCTGGCCTCCCAGCGGATGTCGTTGGCGATCTTCATAAGATTCGCCGCCAGGGCTTTCAGGGCCCCGTGGGCGAAAACCAGAGCGTCCTTGCTGGTGAGGGCGTGGAACTTGTTGGAATCCGGCTCAAAGGGCAGGCCCGTCAGGGTCCGGAGCTCCTTACAGACCAGTTCATCATAGCCCCGGGGAGCGTTGAGGCCGGTGCCCACGGCGGTGCCGCCGATAGCCAGCCTGCAAAGCTCCTCCCGGGCAGTCCGGAGCATCCGGCAGGGGGCCTCCACCAGGTTCCGCCAGCCCGAGACCTCCTGGGCGAATTTCAGCGGCGTGGCGTCCTGAAGATGGGTCCGGCCAATGCGGATGAGGTCCGGCCAGGCGTTTTCCAGGTCCTGAAACACCGCCGCCAGCCGCTCCGCCGCCGGGAGAACCTGATTTGTCACCGACAGAGCCGCGGCGATGTGGAGGGCGGAGGGATAGGTGTCATTGGAGGACTGGGAGGCGTTGACATGGTCGTTGGGGTGGAGCCTGACCCCCCGGTCCGCCGCCAGATGGGCGATGACCTCGTTGACATTCATATTGGTCTGGGTGCCGCTGCCGGTCTGCCAGACCACCAGGGGAAACTCCTCGTCCCACTTCCCCGCCCGAATCTCCCGGCAGGCGGCGGCGATGGCCTGGGCCTGCTCCTCCGTCAGCTTGCCGGCGGCGGCGTTGGCCAGGGCGCAGGCCTCCTTCAGATAGGCGAAGGCCTCAATGATCTCCCCAGGCTGCCTCTGGCCGCCGATTTTGAAATTCTCCAGGCTCCGCTGGGTCTGCGCGCCCCAATGGCGGTCCGCCGGGACGGCGATCTCACCCATGGTGTCGTGTTCCATCCGAATATTCATAGCATCCTCCCCGTTTTGTCAAAGATTTGCGATGCTCCTATTATATCGGGAAGCGGGGACAAACGCAAGTCGGGGAAGCGGCAAACATTTTCCCCCGGCGCGGCCCTTTGCTGGCTGTTTTGACAGAGGCGCTTCCCATCCGGCCATAGGTTCAAAGGCGCCTCCGCCTGTGTCCCGCCGTTTTCGCCAATTGCGCTAAAAAGAGGGGCGGCGGAAGGTTGGCTTTCTGCGTCTTCGCCACTTGCCAAGAAAAACGGGGCTTGATAAAATATTGTTACGCGGCTATGCGGCAGGACTGCGGCCTTGGCCGTTTCCAAACACAACAGATATGAGGTGCTATATGTATCGTACCGTAATTTTCGACCTGGACGGAACCCTGCTGGACACCATCGAGGACCTGGCCGGGGCGGGCAATTGGGTTTGCCGGCGGAACGGCTGGCCGGAGCACAGCGTGGAGACATTCAAGACCATGGTGGGCCACGGAATTCCCAATCTGGTCTCCCGGTTTTCCCCGGAGAACTGCCGCAGCCCTCTGATGCTGATGAACACCCTGTCTCAGTTCACCGCGTATTACGGCGCTCACAACATGGAAAAAACCCACCCCTATCCCGGCATCCCGGAGCTGGCGGCACGGCTGAAGGCCGCCCGGATTCAGCTGGCGGTCTACTCCAACAAGGCCGACGGATTCAGCCAGGAGATCATCGACCACTACCTGCCCGGCCTATTTACCCTGGTCCGCGGAAAGGTGGACGGCGTGCCGGTAAAGCCGGACCCCGCCGGTATTTGCAGCGTCATGCGGGCCCTGGAGGCGGAGACCGACGAAACCCTGTTCGTGGGAGACAGCAGCGTGGACATCCAGACCGGCCACAACGCACGGCTGATGACCTGCGGCGTCACCTGGGGCTTCCGCTCCCGGGAATCCCTGGAGGCCGCCGGGGCGGACTACCTGGCGGACACCATCGAAGAGCTGGAGTCCGTCATCATGGAGCGCTCATGAATCTGAGCTTCGATCAGGCGGCGGAGCTGCTGGATGAAATCGCGGAGTCCTTCCCCCCCGCCCTCTTCGACGGGCTCAACGGCGGTGTAAACCTTCTGAGGGAGGCCAAGCCGGACCCGGAGCTGCCGGACCTGTGTATCATGGGCGAGTACTGTCACGATCTGCTGGGCCGGTATATCAATCTCTATTTCGGTTCCTTCGCCGTTCTGGCGGAGCAGGAGAACTGGAGCCCCAGAATCTGGGCCCGGGAGCTGCGCCAGACCCTCTCCCACGAGCTGACCCACCACATGGAGGCCCGGGCCGGCCTCCACGCCCTGGACGACAAGGACGCCGCGGAGATGGACGCCTGGCGGGAGGAACTCGGGGACGAGGACTGAGCCGTCCATATCCCCCCAAAAAATACCGGAGCGTGTTCCGGCGCATATCGCAGGAACGTGAACGCCCGCCGGGGAACGCTGTTTTCCGGCGGGCGTCGGCGTATCACCGGCCGGCAAACCGGAATACCACGTTGGGAGAAAACGAGATGGAAAACAAGCTCACAGTCAGTAAGGGCAGACAGCTGGCGCAAAAGCGCCTGAAGCTCTTTTTGCAGCCTCTGGGATTCCAGTCCCGTCCGCGTCCTTACAAGCGCTTTCTGCGTGCGCGTGAGGAATGGATAGACGAGATATCCTTTTACACCGACCGCATCCACGGCAAAGTCCTATGCTATATCTTTCCGCGGTTCGCGCCGCTCACCTGGCTCCAGTGTGACCGGGAACGGCTTTGGCGGGCAGAGGGGAAACCGGCTTCCGACCTGAATTGGGACTATATACGGCTGCTTGACGAGGGCCCGGACTATTTTGAAGCGGTGTGGCGGGACATCGTCCATGCGTTGGAGCGGAGGGTTCTGCCTCAGATGGAGCAGATGACGGCGGACCGGTTTCTCTCCCGGCAGTCACAACCCGGCAGCGATACGGGAGACCTGTTCCTTCCCTACCGGAATCAGGCGATTGATTTGCGGCATCGCAGTCTCAACTGTGACCCCATCGCCGCAGGTCACGGCATGGAGCTCTGGCACCTGGGCCGGTTCGACGAGGGCGTTCCCTATCTGCGGTTTGCCCAGGAGGGATACCACACGCAGTTAGCGGGCCTTGCTCCGGAGGAACGGGAGACCTTTCGCAAGCAGTATCTGGAGCTGGCTCTTCTGGATGAGCTGCTGGCACTGTGGGAGCAGCAGGAGGGAGATTGGAAGCAGGCTATCCGGAGAAAACTCGACCAGACTGCGGCAGATTGGTCCATGTATGTGTAGTTCCGGTTCTCCCCCTCAGAGTCGTTTTTCGAAAGCGCCATCACGGATTACACAGGAAACAGGAAAAAAAGGGCAGGACAAACCGCTGCGGTCTGCCCTGCCTTTTTTCTTGTGTCCCGCCATCGAACGCCCTTGCATACTTGCCCTGCGCTTATTTGGTGGGAAACCCGAACTGCTCACGCATATCGAACAGAAAGCGGAGAAAGCTCTTGGGATACGGGATAAAGCTCCCCCCGTCCACCATGTCCAGCACCTCGTCCAGCCCGGCATAGCGGACGGCGGCGACCTCCTCCTTCTGACAGGTCAGCTCCTCCGGCTTCAGGTCCCCGGTGACAATGAAAAAGTCGTCAAATCCCCCCTCAAAGTTGACCGTCACCGAAGGGCGGCGGCCGCTGAGGTCCAGGGAAACACCCAGCTCCTCCCGGAATTCCCGCTCCGCCCCCTGGCGGCTGGTCTCCCCCGCGTCCACGCCTCCGCCTACAGACACGTCCCAAAGACCGGGCCAGATATGCTTTTCCGCCGTCCGCTGCTGAATCAGCAGACGGCCCCGGCTGTCAAAAAGGCAGACGTGGACCACCATCCGGTATTCCCCGGGTCCCTTTTTGCCCTGCCGCTCTGCCGTTCTCCCCAGAGGGAGACGGTTTTCATCATAAAGATCTACAAGCTCCTTCACTTCCATCGCGCCGTCCTCCTACTGCCGCCGGGCCGTGTCGTAATCGCCGCCCCGGCGGTAAAAGGGACAGGCGGTTTGGGTCTGCTGAAGAAACCGGGCCATATCGTCCTCGTCCAGGTCCGCCTCACAGACCCAGGCGTCCAGCTCCTCATCAAAATCGTAGTATACGCAGTCCTCACAGATATTGGACATCCGGCATCACCTCTCTTAGAGAATCATAGCATAGATGCCGTCCACATCCAAGTGTTTTTTTATCACCAGCTCCTCAATGGCCTCCCGGCTCTCCGCCGGTCCCGCCCAGCACAGGCCGCACCCGGCGGAGATGCTCCGGGGCAGTGGGATAATCCGCCCCGGCAGGCCCGCTGCCTGGCAGGCGGCCTCCATGGCCATGACGGCGGAGGTGGTGGAGAACGCCACTACGCATTTTTCCGTTCGCTTCCGCATCAGTCCGCCTCCAGCGCCAATATCCGGACGCCCTCCGCCGCCGCGTCCGTTTCCTCCTCCGTATTGAACCAGGACCAGGAGAAGCGGACCGCCCCCTGCTCCTCCGTTCCCAGGCATCTGTGAATGCGGGGGGCGCAGTGGGCGCCGGGACGGGTGGCGATGCCAAAGCGCTCCGCCAGCTCGTCGGAGACCTCGGAGGAATCACAGTCCCCGATATTCAGCGCCACGATGGGGGCCCGGAGGGGCCTGGAAAAATCGCCGTACACCCGGACCCCGGGCAGCTTCCGGACCGCCTCGTAAAACCGGCGGGCCAGGGCGTCCTCACGGGCGTGGACGGCCTCCACCCCTGTCCCGGCCAGGAAGTCCAGCGCCGCCCCCAGGCCGGCGATGCCGTGGCCGTTCAGCGTCCCCGCCTCCAGCCGGGTGGGATACCCGGCCGGCTGGGTCTCGGAATAGCTCCGAACGCCGGTGCCTCCCACGGCAAAGGGCCGGACCTCCAGCCCCTCCCGGAGGCACAGCCCTCCGGTGCCCTGGGGGCCCAGCAGGCCCTTGTGGCCGGTGAAGCAGAGGACGTCCACGCCCTGGGCCGCCATGTCAATGGGGATGCTCCCCGCCGTCTGAGAGGCGTCCAGAATCAACAGCAGCCCGTGTTCCCCGGCGAAGCCGGAAACCCGCTCCAGGTCCAGCAGGTCCCCTGTCAGATTGGAGGCGTGATTGCAGACCAGGGCCCTGGTATTCCCCTTCAGAAGGCCGGGAAGCGCGCCGTAATCCAGCCGCCCCTGCCGGTCCGCCGGGAGAAAATCCAGACCCATCCCCCAGTCCCGCAGGCGGTACAGGGGGCGGAGCACGGAATTGTGCTCCCAGTCCGTGGAAATCACATGGTCCTCCGGCCCCAGCAGGCCGGAAATGGCGGTGTTCAGGGCCTGGGTGGAGTTCTGGGCAAAGCACACATGGTCCGCCCTGGGACAGCCGAACAGCGCCGCCAGCTTCTCCCGGACGCCGTAGACGGTCCGGGCGGCGGCAAGAGCCCCCTCATGGGCCCCCCGGCCGCAGCTGCCATAGGAGGTCAGGGCCTCCGTCACCGCCCGGACCACGGCGGCGGGCTTGGTCCGGGTTGTGGCGGCATTGTCCAGATAAATCACGGCTTGACAACCTTTCCCGCCCCCGCCAGCTTCTCCACGATGGTGTACATATTGGTGACGCCGCCCACCTCCAGGTCCTCCGTCAGTCCGTAGTGATTCAGGCAGGTGCCGCAGGTGAGAATCTCCACGCCCTGGGCCTCCAGATGCTTCAGGTCCTCCAGGGCCCCGGAGCCCCGGCAGGTCAGATGGGCTCCGCCATTGTAGAACAGGACGGTCCGGGGCAGCTGCGGCAGCTGGCTCAGGGCGTACAAAAAGCCCTTCATCAGAACGGCTCCCAGCTCGTCGCTGCCCCGGCCCATAAAGGCGCTGTCCACCGCCGCCACCAGGCCCCCCCGGCTGTCCGGGACACAGGTCAGGGCGGGCTCCTCCACCGGCGTCTCCCCCATGGGCTCGGACACCTCCATGGTTACCACAAATTCCTGTTCGGACCGTTTTTCCGCCTTCGCCGTCAGCCGGTGGCCGGAGGCCATCCGGGTCAGGTTCTGCACGGCAATCTCATTGTCCACATGGACCTCCAGCACCCCGGGCTCTGTCATAGACCGCAGGGCCCGGGTGGCCTTGACCACCGGGATGGGACACTGCTCGCCCACGGCGTTTACAACGACTGTGTTCATCAGGCGCTCCTCCTTCATATCCGTCAGGTGACGGGAATCCTGTCCTCATTGTACCGCCGGGGCACGGAAAACGCAAGGGTTATTTTCTCTCCAGTATAACGAATGCCGTGTCCCGCTTTCTGGCAAACCGGGTGCAAAAGAGGGCACAAGAGCGCAAAATCCACAAAATCCGCCGGACTTTTGAGAGAAGAACCGTGCAGCCTGCCCTTTTTTTCACGTTAACTTGACAGAGAAGGGCCCGGACCATAAAATAGGGTCATATCATCGGGATTATTGAAGGATTCGAGGTCGTTTTCATGAAAACACCCTTTGTCACAAAAGACCAGCTGGAGGCCATCGCCGCCCGGTACCCCACCCCCTTCCACATTTATGACGAGAGAGGCATCCGGGAGAACGCCCGCCGCTTAAAGGCCGCATTCGCCTGGAACCCCGGCTTTCGGGAGTACTTTGCCGTGAAGGCCACCCCCACCCCCGCCATTCTCAAAATTCTCCGCCAGGAGGGCTGCGGCTGCGACTGCTCTTCTCTGGCGGAGCTGGTGATGTCGGAGCGCTGCGGCGCCGCCGGGGAAGAAATCATGTTTTCCTCCAACAACACCACCGCCGAGGAATTCCAGGCGGCGGCCCGGATGGGAGGCATCATCAACCTGGACGACATCACCCTCATTGACACGCTGGAGGCCGCCTGCGGCATTCCGGAGAAAATCTGCTGCCGCTTCAACCCCGGCGGCGTCTTCACCCTGGGAGAGACCGGCGAGGGCTTCCAGGTGATGGACAACCCCGGCGACGCCAAATTCGGCATGACCCGCCCCCAGATGACCGAGGCCTTCCGGCGGCTGAAGGCCATGGGAGCCAGGGAATTCGGCATTCACGCCTTCCTGGCCTCCAACACCCTGTCCAACGAGTATTACCCCGCCCTTGCCCACATTCTCTTCCAGCTTGCGGCGGAGCTCCGGCAGGAAACCGGGTGCAGGATTACCTTCATCAATCTCTCCGGCGGCATCGGCGTCCCCTATCTCCCGGACCAGGCAGCCAACGACATCGCCGCCATCGGCGCGGGCGTCCGGCGGGCCTATGAGGAGATTCTGGTCCCTGCCGGCATGGGGGACGTGGCGCTCTATACGGAGCTGGGCCGGTATATGCTGGCCCCCTACGGCCATCTGGTGACCAGGGTCATTCACGAAAAGCACATCTACAAGGACTACCTGGGCGTAGACGCCTGCGCCTGCAACCTGATGCGGCCGGCTATGTACGGCTCCTATCACCACATCACCGTCATGGGCAAAGAGAACGCTCCCTGCACCCATTCCTATGACGTTTCCGGCAGTCTCTGTGAGAACAACGACAAATTTGCCGTGGACCGGATGCTGCCCGAAACCGTCCCCGGCGACCTGCTGGTAATCCACGACACCGGGGCCCACGGCTTTTCCATGGGCTATAACTACAACGGAAAGCTGCGTTCCGCGGAACTGCTGCTGCGGGAGGACGGCAGTGTGGAGTTGATCCGCCGGGCGGAGACTCTGGAGGATTATTTTGCCACGCTGGTCTGGTAAACACGTTTGAAATAAGGAATGGAGGCGGGGATATGATTTTGACGGTGCCCTGTCTGCTGGGGCTGGAGAGCCTGGTGGCGGACGAGATGCGGCGGCTGAACCTGAAGGAGATCCGGGCGGAAAACGGCCGGGTCCACTGCTCCGGCGGCTTTGCCGACATCGCCCGGCTGAACATCAATCTGCGCTGCGGGGCCCGGGTTTTAATGGAGCTGGGCTCCTTCCCCGCCCCGGATTTCGAGGCGCTGTTCCAGGGGGTGCTGGCCCTGCCCTGGGAGGACTTCATCCCCGGCGACGGGGAGTTCCCGGTAAAGGGCTATTCCCTGAATTCCGCGCTCCATTCCGTCCCCGCCTGCCAGTCCATCGTGAAAAAGGCCGCCGCCCAGCGGCTGGGCCGGGTCTATGGCCGGGAGACTCTGCCGGAAACCGGCAGCCGCTACCAGATTCAGTTTGCCATTGTCAAGGACCGGGCGTTTCTCTACCTGGACACCTCCGGTGAAGGCCTGTACAAGCGGGGCTACCGGGCCCGCAACATGGGCGCGCCCCTGCGGGAGACCCTAGCGGCGGCACTGGTCATCCTCTCCCGCTACCGGGGGAAGGATTCCTTCTGCGACCCCTTTTGCGGCAGCGGCACCATTCCCATTGAGGCGGCCCTGATTGCGAAAAACCGGGCTCCCGGCCTGGACCGGCGCTTTGCCGCCCAACGCTGGAAGCCCATGGATTCCAAGCTGTGGCTGGAGGCTGCCGATGAGGCCATGGATCGGGAATTTCACGGGAATTATGATATCTGGGGCGGCGATATCGACCCGGCGGCGGTGGAGCTGGCCCGGCATAACGCGGAGCTGGCGGGGGTTTCCGACTGTGTGCGTTTTGAGACGGCGGACGCAGGAAAATTTCACCGGGTCAGCGAATATGGCCAGCTGGTAACCAACCCGCCCTATGGCGAGCGGCTTTTGGAAAAGCAGGAGGCCGAAGCGCTGTACAGGTCTTTCGGCCAGGCGCTGCGGACCCTGCCGCCGAAATGGCGGGTGCTGGTTCTCAGCTCCCACACGGAATTTGAGCGCTGTTTTGGCCGCCAGGCGGACAAAAAACGGAAGCTGTACAACGGCATGATTAAGTGCGATGCCTTCCAGTTTGGGCGATAACGGAAAATTTTCCGGCTCCGGAGTGGGTTTCCCCTTGCAACCTGGGGGAAAATGTGGCATAATAAACGTGGTCCTGCCGCAGGGCCCGCGAGTGTGGGCCTCCCCTCCGGGCCGGTTTAACCGGCTCTGCTCCGGCAGCATCGTCCGGCCGGAAATACGGCTGTTCGGAATCAGCGTCAGCATTTCCGCCTGTGACGCCAAGGGACAGCGGCGGTATGGAACGGCTGTCACAGGGCCGGCTTGGAATATGCTTTTGATTCATGAAAACCGCATATGTTCACATGGAGACGTATCGAAGTGGTCATAACGAGCCTGACTCGAAATCAGGTAGCCCGCAAGGGCTCGTGGGTTCGAATCCCACCGTCTCCGCCAGAAAAAGAGGTCTTTGGTGAAAAACCGAGAGATTTCAAGACCTCAGAGGCCCTTGGATAACGAAAATCCAAGGGCCTCAAAATTTAGATTTTTCCCCGCCTCCTATTCACTCAGGCAAGACTTAAACCTGCGGTAAAGCAGTTTCAAAGTAAGCGTAAACCCTCCCGACATCTTGTGTCAGGCAGAGTCGAGTGAAAAAATACGATAGCGTTCAATAAAGTGCCATGTACTCCCAAATAGTACATGGCACTGCTTGTATTGGGATAGACTTTTGGGGGCTGGCTGCTTTAAGGCTTACATTTTACTCCCCATAATGATAGCTACACACTATTACAATTACAACAAAATTCTTTATTCAACACAGCTTATACATCAAGATTCCAAAAACCCGGGGTCCAGTCTATGACAAATTGAGCAGGGAGGTTCCAGAAAGAACCCGCCGGCTGGCAGACACATAAACTGTTCCGAGGGCCGCACTGGTCAGGAACCTTTCCTGCTGTTATGCCGGCGCTTTCCTGGCGCGCGCCCTCATTCAGAAAGGAGATTGTTTTATGTCTCTGCCCAGCTTTCCCAACATTGACCCGCCTATCCAGCGGGAAGATGCAGTCAACCAGATTCTTTCCTCCATCGCCATGGAGGAACTCGGCCTGAGTCACATTCTCAACGCTGAGGGCGAGAAGCTGCAATATATCCTCGGCACCCTGCCCGGCCTCAGCGGCCCTGCCGCTACCGTGGAAGATGTGCTGTCCGCTAATGAGAGCGTCCGGAACCTGCTGAAGACCGCTGTGCAAAACCAGCTCTTCCTGAAGTCCAAGATGCAGGGGGCGCTGGAGGCGTCTCCCCTGCAGGGTCCCACCGGACCCAACGGCCCCGCAGGCCCCGCAGGCGCTGCCGGAGCCACTGGCGCCGCTGGCGCTGCCGGTCCCACCGGAGCCGCCGGAGCTGCTGGAGCCACTGGCGCCACCGGCCCTGCCGGTCCCACAGGTCCCACCGGCCCCACCGGCGCGACAGGGCCCGCAGGCCCTACCGGACCGGATCTGATCGGTCCGGACGGTCCCACGGGACCCACCGGCCCTGCGGGACCCACCGGTCCTGTTATCATTGACTTTGCCTATGCCGCTAACGCCGGCGCTGCCGTGATCCCTGTGAATGGCCTGGTGCCTCTGCCGAACGACCAGGTGAAGGCCAAGGGCATCACCGTCAGCCCCGACAGCACCAAGTTTACCGTGAAGACCGGCGGGGTCTATCAGGTTGGGTATGTCGTCAATACCGACAAAGCCCTGACCGCCGGCGCCCGGCTGCTGGTCAACGGCACGCCCAGGGAAGCGTCCGCTGCAGGGGGGATCGCAGGATTGTCCCTGAGCCGGCTTTCCAACGAGGTCCTGCTGCGTTTGAGCGATAACGACGAAATTTCCTTGCAGATCTTCAATAATCCGATTGGTACGGCGCTGCTGCCTGCTCCCGTGGGGGCGTCCCTGAGAATCGTCCGGTTGAGTTAAGGAGGAACGCTTTATGTCAATGCCCATATTTCCCAAAAACGATCCTCCTCTCAGCCGCGAGGGAAGTCTTAACGAAATCATCGCTTCCATCGCCGCCGAGGAGTTGAGCTTGAGCCACATTCTCAACGCCGAGGGCGAAAAACTGCAATACGTCCTGGGGACCCTGCCCGGTCTGGATGAGGCGGCCTCGCTGGACGAGGTGCTCCGGATCAACCAGAGCGTAAAGGACACACTCTCCGGCATCATAGAGCAGCAAATGATGCTGTCTGCCAAGCTGAGCGCGGCCTTGAAGGCCCCCACCATTCCCGGCCCCGCCGGACCCGCCGGCCCTGCTGGCCCCGCCGGCCCTGACGGAGCTGCCGGGGCCACCGGAGCGGATGGCCCTGCCGGCCCCGCCGGAGCCGCCGGGGCCACCGGAGCGGACGGCCCCACCGGCCCTGCCGGGGCTGCGGGCCCCACCGGCCCCACCGGGGCCACAGGTCCGCAGGGTGTCACCGCAGAAGGCGTGGCTCGCAATGGCGCTGCCGGTCCCACCGGCCCCGCCGGCCCCACCGGCCCCACCGGCCCCAACCCCACAGCTACCGCAGCCTTCGCCGCCAATATCCAAGGGCCTGACATCAACGTGCCGTCCTATTCCGGCGCTGTGATCCCTCTGCCGGACGGCCAGGTCATGTCCGCGGATATTACTGCCAAGTCGGAGAACACCGTGTTTCAGGTGAACAAAAAAGGCGTCTATTTGCTCTCCTACCGCGTGAATCTCACCAAGCCCGCGCAGGTAGGGACCAAGCTGCTCATAGACGGCACGGCGCGATACACTACTACGGTTATCCCCACGGTTCCTACTGCCAGCTTTGAGAGTCAGTATATGTATCTTATGAACGCCGGCCAGACGCTCCAGCTCCAGCTGCGCGCGGCCCCCCTCGCCGGAATTTCTCCAAAGGCTCAAACTGTCACCCTGGCGGGCGCTTCTCTGAGTATCATCCTGCTGGAAGAGAGGTAATGAAGGGGCACATTCCTGGTGTGTACACCCACTTAGAAAGGGGATTATTTTAATGTCTCTGCCCAGCTTTCCCAATATTGACCCGCCCATCAAGCGGGAAGACGCAGTCAATCAAATCCTCTCCTCCATTGCCATGGAGGAGTTGGGGATGAGCCATATCCTGAACGCCGAGGGCGAGAAGCTGCAATATATCCTCGGCACCCTGCCCGGCCTCAGCGGCCCTGCCGCTACCGTAAAAGATGTGCTGAACGCCAATGAGAGCGTCAAGGAGCTGCTGGAAACCGCCACGCAGAACCAGCTCCTCCTGAAATCCAAGATGCAGTGCGCGCTGGATACCACCCCCGCACAGGGTCCCGCCGGCCCCGCCGGCCTCACCGGTCCCACCGGCCCTGCCGGACCCACCGGAGCCACCGGACCCACCGGTTCCGCCGGCGCGGCAGGAGCGGCAGGAGAGACAGGAGCCACCGGTCCCACTGGTCCTGCCGGCGCAACGGGTGCTGACGGCCCTGCCGGACCCACAGGTCCAACGGGGCCTGCCGGAAGATATGCCCCAGGGGCCACTGGCCCCACGGGTCCTGCCGGCCCCACCGGTCCCACTGGCCCTAACGTCACAGCCACCCATACCTTTGCTACAAATTACACGGGAGGCACCGTCCTCCCCGATCCATTGCGCGACGGTCTATTGGGCGTCACGGTGCCTTTGCCGGATATCGGGCAGAGGTCCACAGATATTGGCTTCGATAAAGCCAACAGCGAGTTTATTGTTCAAAAAGACGGATACTTCCAGATTTCCTACAACCTCAATCCCTCCACACCGGTGACAGGCACTGCTCAAATCGTAATCAACAATGAGATCAATAAAGCCTCCGTCATGACTTCGCAGTTGGCCGCAAACCACTTTTCCGGCACGATCCTGACACCGCTGCGCAAGGGCGACAGGGTTTCCCTGCGGGTGATCAGCGCCGCGCCGGTCGTGCTGCCGGCTCAGTCTGCCGGGGCCTCCCTGCTCATACTCTGCCTGGGCTAAGGTATCGGCTTCGGAAAAACGAAATCCGTATGAACCACAAAAGGGAAGCCATAAAGTAGGCGTCAAACCGGCCAGTCCAAAAGAGAGCCGCAGTGCTGAATCAAATCAGCGCTGCGGCTCATAAAAATTATGCAGCTGGGCAAGACTCAGGTGCATTTGCCGGGAGCAGCGGCAAAACCCTCCATGATACAATCCAGCGTTGGAGCGGGTTCCAAACCCCAGGTCAGACAGCAGAAGGGAGCCAGCCCAGTTTCCTTGACCGTCTCAATCGGGCTGTAAATCACCGCACAGACCTGAGCGTCCGGCAGTCTGTAAAATACCCGCCTTCCCAACGATTCCTTCCCATTAGAAGATACTCAGTCCAGACACTGCCCTGTGCGCCTTCAGCTGATTCACGCTCAGCCCCTCCATCAGCCACCGGTACTGCTTGCAGGCTCCGCTCCATTGCGTCCCCCCCCCTAAAAAATCTATTTCGTTACAAGCAGTGCCATGTACTGTTCGAGCGTACATGGCACTTGATTGGACTCTATCGTATTTTCTCACTTTCGACAGGCACTTTTTTGCGCTTTTTGCCTTTTTGCTTTTTTCTCCCTTTTCGCGGCTCCCTCCTCTGCTTCGGACGGAAAAGGCCGGCGTCCCCCTCAGTCCTCCGGCAGAGGACTGCCGTCCGGCAGGGTCAGCGCCGGCAGGTCCGCCTGCTCTCCGTCGGGGGCTCCCATGCGGTACACCGTTTCGCCGTTCAGCAGCTTTTCCGCCGCCACCAGCAGACCGCTGTTTACGCTGACCCAGTACCGCAGGGCGTACCCCGCCGGGTCCTCCGCCGTCTCCACGTAAATACAGCTCACATTCAGAAGCAGCCGGTAATCCGCCTCGGTAATGCTCTCCGGCGGCAGGTCCAGAATGTCCTCATAGGTGGGAATGGACTGCTCTTCGTCGGCGGAAATGCCCCCGGCAGGGGCGGAATAGACCGCCTCTTCCTGGTTGTACCAGATATACGTCACCCGTCCGTCGGTGAGGCTGTGCCGGACCTGTCCGTCGGGCATGGTCCTGTCCGTCCGGCTCCAGGCCCCGCTGACGGTCACGGTGGTATCATAGCGGCCGCTGCCGCCCTTCCAGAACTGCTCCACCGTCACTGTCCGGCTGTAGTGCTCCGGCCGCTCCAGGCTGGCAATGGCCAACTGTACGGTCTCCGGCGTAATCTCCACCAGAGTCAGCAGTCCGTCCGCGGTCCCGGCGTTGTCTTTGGAGACATCCGGCCCGTCCCCCGGCTCCGGCAGGGTGATGTGGGCGCTTCGGTGAAGACTCCGGCTCAGCATCAGCGCCACGATGACCACGGCCAGCGCCACAAAGCCCCATGTAATCCAGTTCAGGTTTCGTTTGTACACACTGACCTCCTTGCCGGCAGCCGCCGGGAACAGCCTACCGCTTCTGTTCAGGCGGCTCCGTCTGAAAATCGGCAGGAGGCTCAGAACGCAAACCGTAGCGCCACTCGATGGCGTCGGCAATGCGGCGGCAGGCCTGGCCGTCACCGTAGGGGTTCACAGCATGGGCCATTTCCTCATAGGCTCTCCGGTCCACAATCAGCCGCTTTCCCATGGTAACAATGTCATCCTGTACCACGCCGGCCAGCTTCACCGTGCCGGCGGTCACGGCCTCGGGCCGTTCCGTCTCCCGGCGGAGCACCAGCACCGGCTTGCCCAGGGCCGGGGCCTCCTCCTGAAGTCCGCCGGAATCCGTCAGGACCATATAACAGCGGGCCATGAGGTTGTGCATCTCATCGGCCGGCAGCGGGTCAATCAGGTGGACCCGGGGCGCGCCCCGCAGATACCGGTCCACCGCCTCCCGCACCACCGGGCTCAGATGGACGGGATAGACCAGCTCAATATCCGCGTGCTCCTCGGCAAGCTGCCGCAGGGCCAGCATGATATTCTTCATGGGCTCGCCGTAGTTCTCCCGGCGGTGGCAGGTCACCAGCACCACCTTTTTTGTGTCATAGGGAATCCGGTTGAGCTCTTCCGTCGAAAAATGATAATCCTCCCGGACCGTGGTCTTCAGCGCGTCGATCACCGTATTGCCCGTGACGAACAGGTTCCGCTGATGCCCTTCCCGCACGAGGTTTTCCCGGTTTCCCGCCGTGGGGCAGAAATACATGTCCGCAATGCCGCTGACCAGCACCCTGTTCATCTCCTCGGGGAACGGGGCGTATTTGTGATAGGTCCGCAGGCCGGCCTCCACATGGCCCACGGGAATCTGGTGGTAGTAGGCGGACAGGGCCCCGGCGAAGGTGGTGGAGGTATCGCCGTGGACCAGAATCATGTCCGGCTTCAGCGCGTCGATGGCCTCGTCCATGCCCAGCAGACATCTGCTGGTAATGGCAGACAGGCTCTGCCGGGGGGTCATGATGTCCAGATCCCAGTCCGGCTTGACATGGAAGACCTCCAGCACGCTGTCCAGCATCTGGCGGTGCTGGGCGGTGACGCAGCAAAGGCTTTCCATCCCCTCCCGCCCGGCCAGCTCCTTCACCAGAGGGCACATTTTAATGGCCTCCGGCCGGGTTCCGAAGACGCTCATAATACGCAGCTGTTCCTTTTTCATAGCTTGTCCTTTCCAGACTTTTTCCGCCGCTTCTTTTTCTTTACGCCCTGCTGTTTTTTTGCGCCCTGCTGTTCCTTTGCGCCCTGCTGTTCCTTTGCGCCCTGCTGTTCCTTTGCGCCCTGCTGTTCCTTTGCGCCTTGCTGTTTTTTTGCGCTCTGCTGGCCCTTCGAGCCTTGCGGTTCCTTTGAACCCTGCTGGCTCTTTGCGCTCTGCTTCCGTGGGTCCTGCTTCTCCGGGCTCTGCCGGATTTTCACGCTCTGCCGGTCCTGCTGCTCCGTCTTTTTTTCCATGGACTCCGCCGTCGGGCCGGTCACCCGCTCCTCATGGCTTCCGTGGTCCCGCAGCTCCTCCAGCTCCTCCTGAAGCTCCGCCCGGACCTCCTTGGGGAACACCACCCGGGCGGCCACCGCCGCCACGATGCACAGCGCCGCGAAAAAGACCATGGCCTTCTGTTCGCCTCCGGTGGTCAGCACCACGGCAGAGAGCCCCAGAATGGCGGAAATCACATACAGCGTAGCCACCGCCTGTTTCTGGTTCAGGCCCATGTCGATGAGGCGGTGATGGATGTGGCCCCGGTCGGCGTGCATGGGGCTCTGGCCGTGGGCGATGCGGCGGATGAAGGCGAAGGCCGTGTCAAAGATGGGCAGGCCCAGAATCAGGAAGGGCACGGCAAAGGAAATCACCGCGTAGAACTTGAACAGCCCCTGAATGGACATGGTGGCCAGAATATAGCCCAGGAAGGTGGCTCCGGTATCCCCCATGAACATTTTGGCGGGGTTGAGGTTATAGGGCATGAAGCCCACGCAGGCCCCCACCAGCGCCGCCATGACGATAGCCACCTGCGCCTCGGAGGCCAGCAGGGCAATCACCAGCATGGTGGTGGCCGAAATGGCGGACACGCCGTTGGCCAGGCCGTCCAGGCCGTCAATCAGGTTCACGGAGTTGGTAATGGCCACAATCCAGAGAACCGTGAAGGGGATGGACAGGGGGCCCAGCACCCAATAGAGATTGCCGGAGAAAATATTGGGGTTGGAAAAGGCCTGGATGACCACGCCGCTCATGGCGGGTATCAGCGCCGCTACAATCTGCACCACAAATTTCAGCATGGCGGGCAGGGCCATGATGTCGTCCACCACGCCCAGCACCACGATGATTACGGAGCCCAGCAGGATGCTCTGCATCTGGCTGTTGCCCCGAATATTCACCAGCAGCAGGATACTCACCATAAACCCGATGAAAATGGCCAGCCCGCCCAGCCGGGGAATGGGCACCTTGTGCATCCGGCGGGCGTCCTTGGGCACGTCCACCGCCCCCACCTTATAGGCAAAGGTCTTCACCACCGGCGTCATCAAAAAGCTGACCACAAGCGCCGTCAGCAGCGCCAGCGCCACATACGCGGTCAGCCGGTTGTCCAGGGTCATGCCGTTCCTCCTTTACCGTGCCAAAAGGCCCACTTTTTTAAAGACCTTGGAGAGGGTCCTGTTGGCCGTATAGGCGGCCCGCTCCGCGCCGGCGCGGTACACGCCTTCAAGATAGGCCTTATCCGCCAGGAGATGCTCCGTCTCCTCCCGGATGGGACGCAGCAGCTCCACCACAGCGTCGCCCACAGTCTTTTTGAAGTCGCCGTAGCCGCGGCCCGCGAATTCCGCCTCAATGGCCTCGAAGGTCCGGCCGGTGGCGGCGGCGTAAATCTGCATCAGATTGGACACGCCGGGCTTGCCGGCGGGGTCGAAGCGGACGGAGGCGTCGGAATCCGTCACGGCCTTTTTGAACTTCCGGGCGATGTCCTCCGGCTTTTCCAGCATATAAACACAGCCGTTGGGGTCCTTGTCGGACTTGGACATCTTGCTCTCCGGCGAAGTCAGGCTCATCACCCGGGCCCCCACCTGGGGAATATAGGGCTCAGGAATCTTGAACACATCGCCGTAGATGCCGTTGAACCGGCTGGCAATGTCCCGGCAGATTTCGACGTGCTGCTTCTGGTCCCCGCCCACCGGCACCAGGTCCGCCTGATAGAGCAGAATATCCGCCGCCATGAGGGCGGGATAGGTAAACAGGCCGGCATTGATATTGTCGGCATTTTTGGCGGACTTGTCCTTGAACTGGGTCATCCGGGAGAGCTCACCGAACATGGTATAGCAGTCCAGCACCCAGCCCAGCTGCGCGTGGGCGGGGACATGGGACTGGACGAACAGCACATTCTTCTCCGGGTCCAGGCCGCAGGCGATATAGGCCGCCACCTGGGTCAGGGTATGGCGGCGCAGCTCCGCCGGAACCTGGCGCACCGTCAGCGTATGGAGGTCCGCCAGCATGTAATAGCAGTCGTATTCGTCCGCCAGGGCGGCCCAATTGCGGATTGCGCCCAGATAGGAGCCCAGGGTCAGGTCTCCGGAGGGCTGGATGCCGCTCAGAATTCTCTTTTTAGACTTTTTTTCCGTTTTTTCCGTCTCAGCCGTATTCGCCGTTGTAATTTTCTCCTGTTCCATTCCGCACCTCGTATCATGTAATCCCCGCCCCCAAAGCCGGGCGGCAGTTTTTCGCAGTCTATTGTAGCACGGACGCCCCAAAAGTGCAACAGGCCGGAGGGAAAAAGCCCAGGCTTTCGCCGCCGGATGACAGCCGCCCGCCTTTGTAAATGATAAAAGCCGCTTGCAAATGCGCTGAAAGCTGCTATGATACAGAGAAAGACAAATTCAGCGCCGGTAAGCAGGAGGACCTATGAAAATAACCGATAACGTGTATGGACGGACAGAATTGGCGTACGCCATTGTAAATGAGGACATTCCGAAGGCTTTGCAGCTAATCGAACGTTGTGATGATATTCATCAGGCTGATAAACGGAAATACGCCTACCTCCATTTTGCGGCGCAAATGGAACTGCCCGAAGTGATCGACGCCCTGCTCCAAAAAGGCGCTGCTGTTGACGCAAGAACCGTTACAGGCGGAACACCTCTGCGCATGGCGGTCGTCCGGTGCAAATCATATCCTCTGGATAGAAGCGTCAAAGCGATCAAAATCCTTTTACAGCATGGAGCCGATCCGGACGATATTGTAAACGGCACATCCATACGGCAGCTTGCGGGTGAAACCGGCATACCCGAAATAATTGAGTTAATCGCGTCATTTTAAACCCCGTTTTCAGCTAATGAAACCGACGGCACGATGCAGGCAATACCCTCTTCACGTTGCAGGCCATCAAAAAGGGGCCCGCCGGGCCCCTTTTCCTCTTCTCACGCCTTCAGTTTTTTCCGGTAGGCCTCCGCCCCGTCCAGCAGCTCCCCGGCGCTCTCCAGCAGGGCATCCGTCACCTTGGACCCGCCGGTAATCCGGGCCAGCTCCGCCTTCCGGCGTTCCCGATCCAGCAGCACAACATGTGTAAAGGTTCTTCCCTTGCTCTCCCCCTTCTCCACGGAGAAATGGGTGTCTGCCATGGCCGCCAGCTGGGGCAGGTGGGTGACGCATAGAACCTGCTTCTGGCGGCTGACCTGGGCCAGCTTTTCCGCCACCTTCTGGGCCGCCCGGCCGGACACTCCGGTGTCCACCTCGTCAAAAACCAGGGTCCCAATGGCCTCCTGCTCCGCCAGCACATTTTTCAGCGCCAGCATGATTCGGGCCAGCTCGCCGCCGGAGGCGATTTTTGAGATGGGCTTCAGGTCTTCTCCGGCGTTGGCGGACATGAGGAAGCGCACCACGTCGCAGCCATCGGCGGCGGGCTCCTTCTCCGTAAACTCAATGGCAAAGCGCACGCGGTTCATGTCCAGATCCCGCAGCTCCTTCTGAATCCGGGCCTCCAGCTCCCCGGCGGCGGCCTTTCTGGCCTCCGTCAGCGCCGCGCCGGCGGCAATCACCGCCTGTTCCGCCTTCTCCCGCTTGCGCTCCAGCAGAATCAAGGTATCGTCCGCCGTCTCAATGGCGTCCAGCTCCTTTTGACAGCGGTCCAGATATTCCAGCATGTCTTCCACCGTGGCGCCATACTTCTTTTTCAGCCGGTACAGCTGGTCCGCCCGGCTCTCCGCCGCGTCCAGCTCCTCCGGCGAGAACTCGAAATTCCCCCGCAGGTCCCGAATGGTCTCGGCAAGGTCATACGCTTCGCTGCGCAGCTCCCCCAAGCGGTTGAAGGCCTCATTCAAAGCCTCGTCCAGGCCCCGGACCGAGGACAGGGCATCCTCGGCTCCCCCCAGCTGGCTCACCGCGCCGGCGCTGTCGTCGTCGCCGCTGAGGCAGTAGTCCGCCCCCGCCAGAGCCGAGAGATATTTCTCGCCGTTGCGCAGCAGGTTCCGGCGCTGGGTCAACTCCTCCTCCTCGCCGGGGCGCAGCTCCGCCCGCTCCAGCTCGTCAATCTGGAAACGGAGGCTGTCCACCCGGCGGGCCTTCTCCGCCTCGTCCATCTGAAGGGCCCGGATTTCCTCCCGGAGCTTCGCCAGCACGCCATAGGCCGCCCGGTAGGTTTCCAGAGGTTCCTCCGTCCGGCCGAAGCGGTCCAGATAGGCCCCGTGCTGCTCCTCGTCCAGGAGCTGGGCCCCGTCGTGCTGGCCGTGGATATTCAAAAGCTCCCCGCCGATCTGCCGCAGCTGGGCCACGGTGACGGGCCGGCCATTGACCCGGCAGACGTTTTTCCCCTCGCCGGAAATTTCCCTCTGGAGCATCAGATTTCCGTCCTCGTCCGGCGCCACGCCGTTCTCCGCCAGCCCCGGCAGGTCCGCCGGCACGCCGGAGAATTCGGCGCTGACAAAGGCCTTGGCCGCGCCGGTGCGGATTAAATCCCGGGAGGTCCGTCCCCCCAGCACCGCCCCCATGGCGTCAATCACGATGGATTTGCCCGCGCCGGTCTCGCCGGTGAGGGCGTTGAAGCCGGGGCGGAACTGGATATCCGCCTCCTCAATCACGGCTATATTCTCTATGTGCAGCAGCTCCAGCATACAACAAAAACTCCCTCTCAAGCTCTCCGAAATCCACACTCAACATGGAGAACGCCAGTCCTCCGGGACCTCCAGACAGAAGCCCGGGGCCAGCGTACAGCCCAGCCGCCCTTCCTCCGCCGTCAAAAACGCCTCCAGTTCCGCCTCTCCCCGCCAAGGCCGAAGAAGCCGCAAAACGTTCAGCTCACTGTACCAGCCCGCCCGGTAACGGCAGGGCGGCCCGCCCATGCCGAGGACGGCGGTCTCCGCCGGCGGCACGTACTGCCAAAGGCTGTAGTCTGTGACGGCGATCCCGGCGGACCGGAGCGCTTTCAGGAACGGGCCGGCCTCCTCCCGGGGGCAGATACAGTCGATATACCCATTTCCCACGGGCTGGACGCCGTGCCGCTCTAAAAGCGCGTCCAGCTCCTCTTTGGCCGGCCTCACAGGATGTCCTTGATCTCCTCGCAGAAGGCGGCGGCGGCCTCATTGTCCCGCATCAGCAGAAAGGCCGTATCATCTCCCGCAAGGGAACCCACAATGTCGCTCATCTCCATGTTGTCCAGCGCGGAACAGGCCCCGTTGGCCAGCCCCGGCATGGTCTTGAGGACCACGATATTCTGGGCGCAGTCGATGCTGACGATGCACTCCCGGAAAATGGTCTGGAGCTTCTCCGCAACGTTCAGCTTTGTGCGGTTGCCGGATACGGCATATTTGTAGTGCCCCCGGCCCATGGGCTCCTTGATGAGGTGCATCTGCTTGATATCCCTGGAAATGGTGGCCTGGGTGCTGTGAATGCCCCGCTCCTGAAGGCGGGAGAGCAGCTGTTCCTGCGTCTCGATATTTTCCTGGGAAATGATCTCCAAAATCATGGTCTGCCGGTTGTTCTTCATTCCTGCGGCCCCCTTGACAGCACTTTTTAACAAATCTTCCGGTCCGTCCGCTCCTCTTCCGCGCCTTTCCGGACGGTCCAAATGCCCCGTCAGTCATCCAGCCCGGCAGGCAGCATCTTCTGGGCGAAAATCTCGCAGAAGCTGCGTTCCGACAGGCGGACCAGCCGGGTCACATACCGGGACCGCCGGACCAGCACCTTGTCGTCGGCCTTCAGCGCGAAGGCCCGGCTCTCGTCCACGAAGAGGTAAACCGGCTTCCTCCCGTTTCGCTCCAACTCCACCGTCAGGACGTGCTCCGGAGAGAGGACATAAGAGGAAAAACGCATATTGTGGATGCAGATGGGACAGACCACCATGGTCTGGGCCACCGGCTCCACCACCGGCCCGCCGGCGGACAGGGAGTAGGCGGTGGAACCGGTGGGGGTGGCAACAATCACGCCGTCCCCGGCGATATCCGCCAGATGCCGCCCGTCGGAGGATATTTTCAGGTGAATCACATGGGAGATGGGACCCTCCCGGATCACCGCCTCATTGAGGCCCAGATTCGTGTAAATCTGCCGCCCCTCCCGGATGACGGAGACGTCCAGCATCATCCGCTGCTCCGTCTCAAACTGCCAGTCCTTCAGCTTCCGCAGGGTCTCCAGCTCCCCGGCCTCCAGCTCGGCCACGAACCCAAGGCCCCCCATGTTGATGCCCAGCACCGGCATCTTGTGCAGGGCCGCCAGCTTGGCCAGATGCAGGATGGTGCCGTCTCCGCCAAAGGTAATCAGCAGGTCGGCCCCCTTCAGCTCCTGGGGCAGGGGCAGCACGTCATAGTCGGCAAAAGCCCCCTCCTTCCGGTCCCGGAAGGGGGAACAGACCACCGTCTGAAAGCCCATATCCCGCAGAATCTTCTCCGCGGCCCGTGTGGTCCTCATGCCCTGGTCCCGGTTGGGATTGGGACAGAGAATGATTTTTTTCGTATGTCCGCTCACTGGCCGTTCCCCTCTCCGTGCTCCTTTAATTCCTGGTGGGAAGCGTCCACCAGCTCCCGCAGATCAAAGGGCTCCTGTTCCGCGGCCCCCTTCTCCAGAAAGCCCAGATACTCGATGTTTCCCTCCGGCCCCCGAATCGGGGACCAGGTCAGGCCCCGAACCGTCAGTCCGGCTTCACGGGCGTGGTCCAGATACCGTTCCAGGACCTCCAGATGGACGGCGGGGTCCCGGACCACGCCTTTTTTGCCCACCTTCTCCCGGCCCGCCTCAAACTGGGGCTTTACCAGGGAAACAATCTGTCCTCCCTCCCGCAGCAGCGCCGCCAGAGGCGGCAGAATCAGCTTGAGGGAGATGAAACTCACGTCCACAGAGGCGAAATCCAGCGCCTCCGGCACCTGCTCCCGGCTCAGATACCGGGCATTGGTCCGCTCCAGGCAGACCACTCTGGAATCGCTCCGAAGCTTCCAGGCCAGCTGTCCATAGCCCACGTCCACGGCGTAGACCCTCCGGGCTCCGTTTTGCAGCATGCAGTCCGTAAAGCCCCCGGTGGAAGCGCCGATGTCCCCGCAGGCCGCGCCCTCCAATGTGATGGGAAAGGCCTTCATGGCCTTCTCCAGCTTCAGGCCGCCCCGGCTCACATAGGCCAGGCCGCCCCGCACCTCCACCGCCGCGTCCGCGGCCACGGACTGGCCGGGCTTGTCCGCCCGGCGGCCCTCCACAAAGACCTGGCCGCTCATAATCACAGCCTGGGCCCGCTGGCGGGTCTCCTCCAGGCCGCGCTCCACCAGAAGCACGTCCAGCCTTATTTTATTGCTTTTCCCATTTTTCCTGTTTCCATTCACAATCATGCCTTCATCCACGCCCATGGCCGGCTGCCTCCCGCACCGCTGCGGCGATGCCGGCGGCGTCCAGTTCAAATCTGTGTTCCAGCTGGGCCACCGTTCCCTCCAGCGCGAAGGTCCTGCCCAGGTTTTTCAGGATGAGTTGTTTCGGGGCCCTGCCGCCCTCCGCCAGAAGGGCGGCAACCCGCTGGCCCACACAGCCCGCGCCAAAGGAGTCCTCCGCAGCCAGCAGGATGTCCGGCGCTTCCGCCGTGTCAAAAAACGACCTGAACATCTCAAAGTCCAGAGGCGCGATGCGGTTCAGCTTCAAAACCTCCGCCTCGATTCCCTCCGCCGCCAGCAGCTCCGCCGCCGCCAGGGCCTCGTTTACCAAAACGCCGTATGTCAGCAGCGACGCGTCCCGCCCCTCCCGAAGACGGACCAGGGGCTCCGCCGACGTATCCCCCTGAAAGGCCCCTTCTCCCCCTCTGGGGTAGCGGATGGCCACAGGGCCGGAAAGCTCAAAAAGCGCCTGGCGCAGCATGGTCCGCAGCTCCGCGAAGCTGGCCGGGCACAGAACTGTGAAGCCGGGAATCTGGGGCAGGAACAGCGCGTCGAAGCAGCCGTGATGGGTCTTGCCGTCGGCTCCCACCAGACCCGCCCGGTCCACCCCCAGCACCACGTGCAGCCTCTCCAGGGCCGCGTCGTGAATCAGCATGTCATAGCCCCGCTGCAAAAAGGTGGAATACACCGCGAACACCGGAATCATCCCCTGAGCCGCCAGCCCCGCCGCCATGGAGACGCCGCAGCCCTCGGCAATGCCCACATCAAAAAAACGCTCCGGAAAGGATTTGGCGAAGCCGGAGAGGCCCGTACCGTCCGCCATGGCGGCGGTGACGGCGCAGATGCGTCCGTCCGTCCCGGCGCAGTCCGTCAGGGCCCGTCCGAACACAGAGGAAAAACTCTCCTCCCCCGTCTTTTTCAAAAGCCCCGTTTCGGGGTCAAAGGGCCCCACGCCGTGGTACATATCCGGGTTCCGCTCCGCAAAGGCGCAGCCTCTGCCCTTCACGGTGTTCACATGGACCACCACCGGACAGCGCAGCTCCCGGGCCCACTCCAGCACGTCGCACAGCCGGGGCAGGTCGTGGCCGTCGATGGGGCCCAGATAGGTAAAGCCCATGTCCTCAAACAGGGTGCTGCCGGGCCAGAGGACTTTTTTCAGAGAGGACTTCAGCCGGTGGTTGAACCGGTATATGGGATTTTTCATGGGCCGCCGTCCAAAGAGGCTCCGATACCACTTTTTAAAGTGGTAGTAAACCGGCTTGGACCGCAGCCGCGCCAGATGAGAGGACATGGCCCCCACATTCTGGTTGATGGACATGCCGTTGTCGTTCAGAATGACAACCAGCGGTTCGCCGGAGGCTCCGGCATTGTTCAGGCCCTCATAGGCCAGCCCGCCGGTGAGGGCTCCATCGCCAATCAGGGCCAGAACGTTATAATCCTCTTTTGCCAGCGTCCGGGCCCGGGCCATGCCCAGGGCCACCGCCACGGAGTTGGAGGCGTGGCCCGCGATAAAAGCGTCATGGACGCTCTCATAGGGCTTGGGAAAGCCCGAGAGGCCGTCCAGCTGCCGGAGGGTGGAAAAGGCCTCCCGCCGTCCGGTGAGAATCTTATGCACATAGCACTGGTGTCCCACATCGAAAACCAGCCGGTCCCGCTCCGTGTCAAACACCCTGTGAATCGCCACCGTCAGCTCAACCGCCCCCAGGTTGGAGGCCAGATGTCCGCCGGTCCCGGAAATGCCGCCCACAAGAAAATCCCGCAGCTCCTGGCAGAGCTGGGGAAGCTGGCCGGCAGGCAGGGCCCGGACATCGGCGGGAGAATGAATGGACTCCAGCAGCACGGCGCGCCTCCTCTCTCACTTGGAAGAAATTCCGCAGGGCCTGCCGGGGACGCCCTTCTGTCCCCTCTCATCCTGCCCCGACCGCTCCGGGGCGCGGTCCCTTCTTCACGCCCCGCTATTTGCGGAGAAACACATGTAACAACCGGCCGGCCCAGTAGACGACCTTCGTGCTCTTCTTGATGGCAACCGTTTTGCCCAGAGCCTTTCCGCCGATGGTCAGGCCGGAAATCAGCGCCGTGACCCCTACGGAAAACAGCACCGTCCGCATATTCAGCGCCTGCTGAAGCTGGGTCACAATCACCGCCCCCGTCGCGCCGCTGACAATGCCGCAGATGTCGCCCACCACGTCGTTGCAGACGCTGGACACCCGTCCCGCATTCCGCAGGAGCATCAGGGCCTCCCTGGCGCCCTTTTCCTTGTGGGAGGCCATGGAGTGAAAGGGCTTGGGGTCCGCCGCAGTGACGGCCACACCCACAATGTCAAACAGGATGCCCACGCTGATAAACAAAACCAAAATCAAAAGCGCGGCGGCCATCCCGGCGCCGCTGAGCATCGTTTCCGACGCCAGGCTCAGCACCGCGGACAGGGCCACCGCCATGAGAAAGACCGTAAAGGCCCACCGGTATTGGCCGGACGTTTTTTTCTCTCCCTTGGGAGTCTGCTTCTTTTTCAAACTTAAAAAAACCTCCAGATAAACGCAGTGAATCGGGGCTTGAAGAACCGCGGATGCTCCAAAAGACCTCCATCGGTTCGGACTGTCCGCTGTCTCCCGGCTTCTCTCCGAGCGTGGAGACAGACCCGGCAAAGACCGCGCCGGCAGAAGAAGAGCCCCCTTTTCCGACTCCCCTTCCCCGGATATTTGTCATCATAAAAGCGCTAAGCCGGCGGCGGCAGAAAAAGTAAATCTTACGGCTTAGGTACGGGCTGGATTTCCCCGGAGCACACCCCTCGTTGCCGATGGAGGCGGTTCCCCTTTCAGCGCTCCGGCGCGGCGTTGCCTAATCCGCGCTGCCCGATTGCCACTTAGTCCGCACTGCAATCCCTTTTCTGCCCGGTTAGGACAGCCTAGGTGTTTTCCACCACAGTCCAACCGTTTCTTTAGCCTCTTTTGCAGAACGGGTTTCAAGGGGCGATCGTGGATCTCCCGCTCTGGCCGGAGCTGGACCGCCACGTAGATCCCCCATCCACCCGCCCCACGCAAGGCAGGCTACGTCTGCACACAGCGTTACGGCCCCGGAGGACCGATGCACCGCATTGCAGGTTCATAATCTGCTTCGTACACGGGCCGAAAATACCACAGTGGGAGTACGTCCATGCACAAGAACAGGTCTCCACGAAAACAGGGTCGGATTGACCATGCCATTGGAAAACGCCCTGAATCCGCAAGCGCGCCCAAAGAACGCGCTTCCCCCCAGCACCCACCCAAAACTGGGCGTATCAAGCAGGCACCACGGGTTTCATCGGTATGCCCTTCAGAGGATTTTTAGGCCCTCCTTCGGAAACGGCAGATCTGACTAGAATACTGCGCCGCCGCTTAGCGAAGACAGTATATCATATCTTCGCTGAATATACAATATATACCGCATATAAATTTTTTGTGAATATTTATTAAGAACCTGTATTCATAGCCGGGGGATGCTGGATGAGCGGGAATTTTTTTGTCAGACAAGGCGATTTCCCTTGCAATCCTGACGGATTGCAAGGGAAATCGACGCTGTATGGCAGGAAAAGGCCCGTTTAGACAGCGTTCAGCGGTTGTGAATACAGGTTCTAAGTACCCGGTCCATGCCGCGCGGAAAACACGCCGGCCTCAGCTCCGCAGGGATTCCAGTTCCGCCTCCGTCAGGCGGCGCCACTTTCCCGGGGGAAGGCTCCCCAGCTCCAGACTGTGCTCCCGCACCCGGCGGAGCCGCTCCACCGTCAGCCCGCAGGCCGCGCACATGCGGCGGACCTGACGGTTCTTCCCCTCGTGGATGGTGACGGCCAGCACCGCCGTCTCCCCGCTCCGGCGCAGGACCTCCACCCGGGCGGGGCGGATGGGCTCCCCCTCCAGGTCCCGCAGAGCGGCCAGGCGCTCCGCCGCGCCGTCCAGCGCTCCCCGCACCCGGACATGATAGGTTTTTTCCGCCTCCCTGCCGGGGTGGGTCAGCCGCTGGGCCAGCGCTCCATCGTTGGTCATCAGCAGCAGCCCTTCGGAATCCAGGTCCAGCCGCCCCACAGGATAGACCCGTACGCCGCAGTCCCGCACCAGGTCCGCCGCCGTCTTCCGGCCCTTCTCGTCGGAGAGGGTGGTCACATAGCCCCGGGGCTTGTTCAGCAGCAGGCAGATTTTTTCCGGCTCCCTGGGAAGGGGCCTCCCGTCCAGCCGGATATCGTCCCGCTCCGGGTCCGCCCGGTCCCCCAGCCGGGCGGGGGTCCCGTTGACCGTCACCCGTCCGGCGGTGATGCGGCTCTCCGCCGCCCGCCGGGAACAGACCCCGGCGGCAGAGAGAAGTTTTTGCAGGCGTTCTTCCATAACTCTCCTCTTTTCACAGCAGGGGGCCGCCGTCTCTGACGCCGTTCAGCGAAAGCCCCGCAGCACGCCCATGGCGGAGGCCACCACCGGCAGCACCGTTTTGCCGCAGAGCAGGTCCACCCGGCCCACCTCCTGGCCGTTCAGGGTAAATACCGCCTGCCCCGCCCTGGTTCCGGCTGTCACGGGGGCCGACAGGTCCCGGAACAGCTCCAGGGAGGTCTCCAGCCGCTCCCCCTCCGCCAGAGGCCAGGAAAAGCTGTCCGCCGCCACCAGAGGCACGGAATCGCTCATGCCCCCAGCCACCGCCGCCCGGCCCAGCTCACGGCCCAGAATCGCCGGGCGCTGTGCAGGATAGGCGGAAAAACCATACTCAAAGAGGCTCTGATGGTCCGCCCAGTCGTTGCCGTCCTGGAGCGTCACCGCTGCCAGACGCTGGCCGTTCCGCTCCGCACAGCTCACCAGAGTCCGGCCCGCCGCTCTGGTATAGCCGGTTTTCAGACCCAGGCAGCCGTCCATCATGCTCAGCAGCTTATTGTGATTCGTCATGGTCCGCCCGCCGATGGTGATGCTGCGGGTGGAGGCGATGCGGAGCACGGTTTCATTCTCCAGCGCCGCGCAGGCCAGCACCGCCATGTCCCGGGCGGTGGAATAGTGCTTCTCATCGTCCAGGCCGTTGGGATTGGCAAAGGATGAGCGGTCCATCCCCAGCTCCCGGGCGGTCTCATTCATCCGCTTCACAAAGCCCTGGACGCTGCCCCCCACATGCTCCGCGACGGCCACGGCGGCGTCGTTGCCGGAGCAGAGCATCAGCCCGTAAAGCAGCGTTTCCAGGGTCAGTTCCTCCCCTTCCTTCAGGTACATGGAGGACCCCTCGGTATAGGCGGCTTCCCGGCTCACCGTCACGGTGTCCGACAGATTGCCGTCCCGGACCGCCACCAGGGCCGTCATAATCTTGGTGGTGCTGGCAATCAGCATCTTCGCATCGGCGTTCTGCTCATAGAGCACCCGGCCGCTGTCCACGTCCATCAAAATGGCGGAGGCGGCGGACGTGCCCACACCCTCCGCCCGGCCGGGCAGCAGGCTCAGCAGCGCCAGACCGGCCAGAGCGAAGGAGAAAAAACGTTTCGGCAAGGATCATCACCTCAATCGGTCAAAAGTGATGATAGTATGCCCAAAGCTCCGGCAAAGTATTTGACGCCTCCGGCCCTGCTTGAAAAATGCCGGAACGCCTCCGGCGGCCTCTTTTCCTTCAAGAAGAGCGCCGTGCTCCAAAGGCGAGCCGTGTCCGGACGCGCAGGCGGCGGAGGCCGCTTCACCCGGCGTCAAAGCAGCTCCGGGTCCTTCTCCTTCGCCTTTTTGTCAAAATAGTTCTCCACCTTGTCCATCACGTCCGGCACCATCTCCACAATCCGGTCAAAGGTGGTCACAGGCGGCACCGCCACCGGCAGCACCCGGGTCACGCCGTCCTTGATGACCAGGAAGGCCACCGGGTCAATCTTCACTCCCGCAGCGCCGCAGCCGCCGAACTGGCGGGGCTGCGCCTTGCCATAATCCCCGCCGCCGGTGCCGAAGCCGAAGCTGACCTTGGAAATGGGAATCAGGGTCACGCCGTCGGGTGTGGTGATGGGCTGGCCCACGATGGTGTTGGTGTCCACCATTTCGTGGATTTTTTCCATTGTGGAGCGCATCAGGTCATTGACTTTTCCCCTGCTGTCCATAGTATTGTCCATTCTGTCCATCCTTTCTTGTTCAAAGCCTTCCGATTATTTCCGCTCTGGCTTGATACTTTTATGGTCTGCGGGCTGTGTCCGTTTCCAAGGGAACCGGCTACCCGCCTAACCGCCGGGGTCTCCCCGCGCCCTCTTCCGGTCCGCCGCCCAGGAAAATACCGCTCTCCCGGCTCCCGCCGGGGTCCGGTCCCCGATTGTGTTCAGGAACGCGCCGCAGGTGTCCCGGGGTTCCATTGGGCTGTCTCCCGGGGGCTTCATGCGGCGTCCGCCGTTTTTTCGTTCCCTCCGGCGGGTTTCGTCTCACCGGCGGGGTCCGCCGCGGCCCGCTTCCGGCTCCGCCGCCAGAAGCGCCAGAGCCAGCCCAGGGCCGGGACCATCAATCCGAAACCCAAGGCCAGCAGGGTTCCAATCCGGAAGGTAACGCCCACGTCCCCCTCCGCCTCCGTGCCGGCGGCGTCAAAGTCCACCCCTGTGTGGATGGAGGGCTCGGGAATGTCCATCAGCCTTTCCAGAACGGGCATCCCGTTCCAGACAGCCGTCTGCACCCGGCCATAGTTCTCCGCCGCCGCCGCGGGGTCCTCCCGTCCCCCCAGGGTCAGGGAAAGGCGGAAGGGGTGGAGCCGGATGCCCCGTCCAATGCGCCGCAGCGCCCGCCCCAGGGCGGGGAACAGGGTGCGCAGGCCGTCCTTGATATCCTCCGGCTCAAGGGGGAGTTTTTTCTTTTTTTGGCCGGGCTCCTCCGGAGGCTTCTTCTTTTTTTTCCGCGCTTTTTTCTCTTTCTCCGGCTTCTCCTGACCCGCCCGCTTTTTCCCGGGCAGGATATGCAGGCGCAGAAGGCCCAGTCGGACGTCCAGCCGCAGCGGCCCCCCGCCGCCAAAGGCCGCTTCCACCCCCACCCGGGTCAGGCACAGCAGTGCCAGCAGCACGCACACAGACAGCAGAATCCACCGCCACATAAGGCGCTTCCCCCTTCCTGCTTTTCCAGCCGCTCTCTTCAGCGTTCCTCTTCGCTTCCTCCCGGACTGCCGCCGTCCTCTCCGCCTTCCGCCGCCCCGCCGTCCAGGCGCATCTGCTCCCCGCCGCCCAGACCGGTCAGCTCCGGCAGCTCGTCCAGGCTGGTCAAATGAAAGGCCCGCAGAAAGGTCTTTGTGGTGCGGTACAGCCGGGGCCGCCCCGGCACCTGGAGCCGGCCGCACTCCTCAATCAGCTTCCGGTTCAGAAGAAGCCCGACGGTGTAGCTGCTGTCCACCCCCCGGATCTGGTCCACATACGCCCGGGTGGTGGGCTGGTAATAGGCGATGATGGTCAAAACCTCCAGCGCCGGCTGGCTGAGCTTGGCGGGCTTCCGAATCTCAAAGGCCCGGCGGATGGCGCCGGCGTGCTCCGGCGCGGAGCACAGCTGCCAGCTGTCCTCCATCTGCACCAGACGGATGCCCCGGCGCTCATAGGCGTAGAGGTCCCGCAGGTCATGCAGGGCCCGCTCCACCGCCGGCCGGGCCAGGTCCAGGGCCATGCAGATGCGCTTTTCCTGCACCGGCTCGCCGGAGGCGAACAAAATCGCCTCTACAGCGGACTCGATTTCCTTTCTCTCCATCTCTGCTTACCGCTCCTCCGCAGTCAGATTTTCCGGCAGCTCCCCCACCTGACGGACTGTGCACTCGTCGCCGCTGCCCGCCAGGTGCAGCACATGGGACCGGCACAGCTCCAGCACCGCCAGAAAGGTGGCCACCACCTCGCTGCGGCTGCGGCTGCCCCGGAAGAGCTGGCGGAAATACGCCTGTCCCTTCCGCTTCAGGCTCCGCAGAATCTCCAGGGCCTTGTTCTCCACCGGGTAGGGCTCATGCTGCACAATATCCTGAAAGGCCGCCCGGGGCGGCGGCAGGCGGCGCTCCGCCCGGTTCTGAATCTCCGCCATGGCCAGCACCAGGTCGCCGGGCAGATGGTCGTATTCGTACTGCTTTCCCCGGTCCACCGGCTCCGGGTTCCGGGTGAAAATGCACCGCCCGAATTCCTCCAGCGGGGACAGCCGCGCCGCCGCCGCCTTGACCTGGGCATAGTTCTCCCCCCGGCGGCGCTCCTCCAGGGACTGGATCAGGGCCTCCATCTCGCTTTTGGTCTCCTCATCCTCTATGGACAGCAGCATGCGGGTCTTGATGTACACCAGGTGGGAGGCCATGGCCACAAATTCGCTGGCCGTCTCCAGGTCCATGCTCTGCCGCCGCTCCAGCCACTCCAGATACTGCTCGCAGATCAGGGAGATGGAGATGTCCTGAATCTCCATCCGGTTCTTTCCCAGCAGAAACAGAATCAAATCCAGAGGCCCCTCGAAATCCTGCAGTTCCTCCGACCGGGAGTGGACCACCTTCTCCAATTTAAATACGGGACTTTCCAAGAAAACCTCCTTGCCCCTCCAAAAGCGCAAAGCGATCAGAAGAACAGATAAAACATCGTCATATACACCCACCTGATCGCGCCGCTGATCATACGGCTGGTCAGCCCCAGCCAGGACAGGGCCAGCAGCGCCAGCATCCCATAGCGTTCATAGCGCATCAGGCCGAAATACGTCCGGTCCGGCAGAAACGCGCCCAGCACCTTGGCCCCGTCCAGAGGCGGAATGGGAAGCAGATTGAACAGGCCCAGACCGATGGACAGCGGCGCCAGCGTAAGCACGCAGAACTCAAACACAACGTTCCAAACAGGTCCAAAATCCGTAAATCCGGCAATCATCCGCCCCGCCAGCAGCGCCAGAAGGGCCAGAAGCAGGTTTGACACAGGTCCCGCCAGGGCGGTAACGGCCATGCCCCGCTTGGGGTTCCGGAAATAACGGGGGTCCACCGGCACGGGCCTGGCCCAGCCGAAGCCCACCGTCAGCATCATGGCCAGACCCAGCCAGTCGATGTGCCGCAGGGGATTCAGGCTGAGCCGGTGTCTGGCCCTGGCTGTGGGGTCCCCCAGGGCCAGGGCCGCCAGACCGTGGCAGGTTTCGTGGACCGTCAGGCACAGCAGAATGGCGGCCACCCGCATCAGGGTGCTCTCCAGCCAGGCAACATCCAGAGACTGCATCAGCTGCCGCATTTCCATCCGCCTCCCGTTCCGCCGGGTCCCCGGCTTCTTTCCGTCATGATGATTCATTATAGCAGTTTACGGCGGAAAATACAAGGAAAATCCCCAGAGACCGGCAAAACGGCTGAAACCGGGAAAAAGGGAGACGCGCCGGCGGGCCCAGGACCTGAAACGGCAAAGGCCCGTCCCGGCTGGTTCAAAGGCCGGAACGGGCCGCGTTCAGATGTTCTTTTTAATGGTATTGATGGCCCCCTTCTCCAGCCGGGAGACCTGGGCCTGAGAGATGCCCACCTCGGCGGAGACCTCCATCTGTGTCTTCCCCTCATAAAAGCGGAGGGACAAAATCCGGCGCTCCCGGTCGTCCAGGCGCTTCAGGGCGTCCTTTAGGGCAATGCGGTCCGTCCAGCTCTCATCGGTATTCTGGGTGTCGCTGACCTGGTCCATGACACAGATGGCGTCCCCTCCGTCGGAGTATACCGGCTCATAGAGGGAAACCGGGTCCACAATGGCGTCCATGGCAAAGACCACATCCTCCCGGGGGATGTCCAGCTCCTTGGCAATCTGCTCCACCGTGGGCTCCCGCTGGGTCTCGTTCAGCAGGCGTTCACGGACCTGAAGAACCTTATACGCGGTGTCCCGCATACTGCGGGATACCCGAATGGCGCTGTTGTCCCGCAGATAGCGGCGAATCTCACCGATAATCATGGGGATGAACATCCATAGTAGAAATACTAATAATTGAAGTCTATGTGCACATGGTTTCCAGTGACTTCCACCCTGTTGATAACTGCTCTTAGTATATTTTGCTTCTCACCAATCGTCATATAATCCCAGCATTCTTTTATGCTGCTCAAGCGTTCCTTTATATCCTGCGCATTTTGTGAAGCGGCTTCGTTTTCTATTTCACCAGCAATTTTCTCATCAATGAGCGCGATGCTTTTTTTAGTTTCCTGAATCGTATCGAGTAAGACATCATCTTCTGCCGATGCGTATAAATTATACAGCCTCTTCAGTTTATATGAGAGCTCCTTCCTCTGTCCTTCCAAAATATCTCTCATACTTTGAGCCTCATACTGCGCAACGTCGTCATCCACCTGAGAAGGGGCTCTTTTAAAGAGAATGTCCAAGACAATATCTTCCACTTCATCTGCCCATGGCTTGTCATTACTGCAGTCGGAGTCCTTTACCAAATACTGCTTTGATTTTTGCTGTGAATAGCAAACAAATTTCTCTCCAGCTTTACCCCACTTCTGATATCGCATCTTTGCGCCACAGTTCCCGCAATATACCAATCCAGTTAGCAAATGCTTTGTAGCAGTTACAAATCGCTTATCTGACCGTTTTGACATCATATCCATGGCCCTATCGTATATTTCTGGAGAAATGATCGCCTCGTGCTTTCCAGGATACTCTTTCCCATTATAGGTTATAACGCCGGTGTTGGATTTTCTTGTGATAATCTGCTGCGCAAGCTTCTCATATTTCAATCCACACATGTCAGCAATTGCCTGCATCGCATATCCCTGCAAATACAAATCATAAATGCGCCGCACCGTATCTGCATCTTTATTGGGGACAAGAATTCCTTTATCAGAGTCATAATCGTATCCAAACGGAACTCGTCCTCCTCCAGGCCACAGTCCCATCTCAACACGTTTCTGCATTCCGCCGCGTGTTCGCTCAAAAATGTTTTCACGTTCAAGCTGTGCAAACACAGATAAGATTCCGACTACAGCACGGCCAAATGGCGTTGCTGTATTGAAACTTTCCCCCATAGAAATAAACGCGACATTGTGCGGCAGGAATATATCCTCAATCAAATAAAGCGTATCCTTCTGCGACCGGCTCAGCCTGTCGAGCTTTAAGACCAGCACATGAGTAATTTCTTCATTTTTAACATCTTCAATCAGCTGTCTCATCATGGGACGGTCAAGAGATCCTCCGCTGAATCCATCATCAATGTACTCCCGGTACTCAACACTGCGATCTGTCTGTGGAAACATAGACCTTGCGTATCCATCGAGTCGCTCCTTTTGGATATCAATGGAGTAGCCTTCTTCCCTCTGTTTGTCTGTAGAAACCCGAATGTATTTCGCCAGCACCACCTTCTCTGTCTCTTGCAGCGATATTTTCGCCATTTTAGATTTAGCCATCTTGTTCCTCCAGTATAAAAATACTGGGACGGCCACTTATGACAATCCCAGTATACTACACACATCTCTACTTTTCAACTGGTAAGCCGATGGATTTTAACCGCTTTCTTACCATCTGGCAAACAAGCGTCACTGTGTCATTTCTGATCGTAAATTGGCGCAAATCCTCTTCGGACATTTTCTTTCCGCAAATCGAATATGACGCTGTCATAGTACCACCTCCGTCTCTGTAATTCATTTCCACTTTTGGTCAATCGCAAACACTTATGTTCAAAAATAAAAAAGGCCGGCTTATGCCGGCCTTTCTCTTTACCTTACTCCTGTGCTTCCTATTCCCCCACGGTCTGCATTTCCGAGTGTCTCCACGGCCTCGAACTGCAGTGTAGGCTGATGTTCCATAACACGGAACTGGCAGATACGGTCGCCAGCGTGGATGGCGGTGTCTCTCATGGCAACAGCTGGGAAGTACCACTGGTCGTTGTCGCCGCAGTAACTTTCATCCACCATTCCAATGTGATTGGCTTGAATGACACCAAAATTCTTGAAAGTAGAACTGCGTGGAATAATGTGGGCTTCATAACCCTTTGGGAGCTGCATAGCAATGCCTAGAGGAATCAGCTTGAATTCGCCCTGCTTCAGCTCCACATCCTCAGCAGCCCGCAGGTCGATCCAGTCAGACTTGCCGCCAATGTACTCCAGCTTTTTTACCTTGTCACTCAGGTAGCGCACTTTAATTGTTTGTGTCATATTCAAATCACCTCATAAAGTCCCATTTGTTGCCTTGAATCAAAAATGCGTCGCCCATCTGAATAGTGTCCGGGAAATTGGTCAGAGTAGTCTTAATTGCGTACTTGTCGATTTCCGTAGCCCAGTACCGCCGGACATGGGCGCCTAGCTTGTTCAGTGCCAGGCGCCCGCAGCTCATACCGTCATACATAGACAGCACTTCCAGCGGTTCTTCGGTGATCCCCGGCGCATAGTGTAGAATGTGTGCAATTACGTCCACCGTCCAGCCGTTGCCCAGCATTTTATAAGCCTGGGTATCTGACACGGGGAATATGTAGTCATCCGGCACCGTCTGGAGGCGCTTGCACTCGGTCACGGTCAGTTTTCGGATAATATAGAAACCGTCCGCCAGTTTTATGGGATATTGCTTTCCCTTTATGGTGATCTTCCAGTCCCGGACCTCATAGACCGGCCATTCTTTCCCGGTCTCCGGTTCTATGATCTTCATTTTGTGGGCGTGTCCCGCAATCACAGACGGCCCTTTCACGTCGTCAAAATATACCGTGTAGCCCTGGGCCGTTCCAGATCCGTCTTTGTAGACACACCGGATATTTTGATCTGTAACCACCACGTCGCAGGACTGGAGCGGGTTGTATTCAATCGGTGTCCGCACCGCATACAGCGGCCTGTCCACGCCTCCGCCGTTCGGCCTGGTGGTCAATGTTACAGCTTTGCCGTCTGCGTCATAAGCTCGGTTGGCCTGCCCGCCTTTTATTTCCCCCTCTGCGTTTGGCATATCACCCGCCCGCACTGGCGTGGCATAAAGCCCGGTCTTTGCCCCCACGCCGCCGCCCTGTCCACACAGGGTCACACCTTTACCGTCCGGCGAATATACCCGGTATTGCTGGCTGTCAAAGTCTGCATTTTTGGCGTCGTTCTCTATGGTCCCTATCCTTACCGGCTCCGCCAGAACGTTATATGGCACACCTCTATGGGTGTTTGCGGTTACACAGGCAGCTTTATCCTGCGTCGCGTCGTGGTGGTAATCAAAATCGAAATGGTTTCTTCCGTCCCTGGTTTCCCGGACCATGTAGGCCATCTCCCGCTCGGTCAACGGTTTTCCGCATGGTTTTAGCAAGTAACCCTTTTCTTTTGTTGGCAGGCTACTTTCCAGAATGTCTCGCAGCAGGATTCCCATGTCCTCCGGCTGTTCCACGCCCGGAATATTGGTCCAATAGAGGCGCTGGCGATTTTGTGCGCTCACCATGGCGGAATTGATCAGGATAGGCTCCACGCCTAATTCCCGTGTGATCTGCTCCCGGATGGCCGGAGCCATGCTCTTGTTGTTCTCATACAGGAAAAAGTCCGGCTTGAATTTCTCCAAGGCAATCAGGTAATTTTTGAACAGCTCCCACCCCAGCCCTTTCGGCTCGGTCTCACGGTTTTTAGTCTGTGCTATGCTCCAGTGGGTACATGGCGAACCACCTAGCAATAACTTAATCATTTATGTCTCCTCCATGTCTAGGCTGTTTAACCGCGAGTTCGCTTCCAGTAGTTCTTCATCTTATAGCCGGGGTCATATGTAACATCCTCCTTAAAGACGGAAAGCGGCTTGAAGCTATCCGCCGCCTCAATGGACGGAAACTCAACCTCAGCGTACATGAACTCGCTGGGCGTACCCTTATCGACATGGGAGCACTCCAGCTCCAGCCCTCCGGGGAGGTGGTAGATGCGAAAAATCCTTGGTGATAAACGGGTGGGCGATCATCTTAGCCAGAGCATAGAATTGCTCTTTGGAGATAGGAATTTCGACCTCATGACGAACCAGGCCAGTGCCGGACTTGAAGGCGATGAAGTATGCTGTGTCTTGGCTGCCAACAGCATTGCGCCGGATTCTGACCTCGGGGTCGATGGACAGATAGGCTTGGTAGACCTGTAACGCCTCTTTCAACGGAAGCTCCGCCGGGAATGAGTCAATCAGAAACTTGCGCTCAATTTCCGTAAACTGGTTTTGCATCTATACACTCCTTTAATTCCTATTTTTGATATATAACCCACAGTGGCACATTCCTTCATCCATTTCACGAAACTCTTTACACATACATTTAGTGTCTGCATTTTTGAGTAGCGAACATGGGCAATATCCCGAATTTGCTTTGAGCCTGTTTTTAATTTCCTTGACATACTCTGTGTCAGGATTCAATGTGATCTTCATCATGAAATCCTTTCTGCAAATTGATTGTCAGATGCGAGCGTTACGCCAAGAACATCATCGTAGACAGATTCTTTGTTTGGGATATACCGTCCAAATTTGATGATGATGTTTTTGTAGGAAGACAGCACCTTTATCTGTTCCTCGATTTCCTCTGGGTAATACCCCGTGTAGATAACCACATCATCTTGACAGGCGTATACCAGCCGAAGAGCATGGATAAACTCTTCCATTTCCTCGAATTGCTCAAACGGTTCCAGACCACCGAAGACGATTGCGCCTGTTAACCTGTTATCAACATATCGTTTACACAGATCAAAGTCACTTGCCTCGATGGGGGCGCCGGAGCGCCACCCATCATTTTGGCAAATTGATAGCGGGATACCCGCCTCTGTGCAGCATTTACCGTTACATGAGATTGTCCCAATGAACATAGATGGTTTTTTATAATTGGTAAAGTCCTCTTCAATGATAGTCTTGACTCTCATTCTCTCAGATCCTCCGCATAGTCGTACCATTGGCGTGTATTAAATTCGCGGAACCGTTCTTTTGAGTATGCTCTTGACGGAACCAAATAACCGACAATTCTCTGGTATGTATCAAATACAGGCCCGCCGCAAATAGGGCATCGATCAGTACCAACAAACCCATGGTGGTTTTCGCACTCGTTGATGCGCGTATTGAAAGCAAAATAAATTACACCAGACAGCGCAATTTTGTTCAGCACATCCCATGCTGTGTCTGTATTAGGGAAATTGGATTCCAAATTGATGTGGGCGATGCTGCCGCCGGAGCATTTCTCGTCAAGAATAGAACAAAGCCTGAGTTTTTCTTGGATAGTACATTTCGATGAAAGTGGAATCCATTGGTTGCTGTAAATGAACTTATCATTCATATCGTACAGCGCATTATCCTTCTGACAGAGAATAACAGCGGCTCTTTCGGCCGGAACGCTCTCAATATTAAACGAATACTCTTCTGTAAAACTGTTTTTCACAGAATTGAGCACCTCGAAAATCTTGGTTGCGAACTCCACCCCGTCGTCAGTATAACTAATGTAACCAAACTCATCTTCCTGCGTATACCCAAAGGCTTCAATAACTTCATAGAGCCCGAGGATGCCCATAGTGCAATACTGTTTGTCCATTTCAACAGCACCTGCTTGATAGTTGGGGAGCAATCCCTTTTCTACATTGCGCTTGATGATATGCCGGACAGTATCTAGTGTCTTGCAGCAAAGCGCTGCACGCCTTTTGAGAAGTGACAGATATTTCTTCTCATCACAGTTAGTCTCCAGTGCGATACGCATCAAATTGATCGTGTTCACCTTTACAGACCCAATAGATAAGGCCGTTCCACCAATCGAGTTAATGAATGCGTTGAGTTTTCTCGTATCAGACAGCAGGCGGCAGCAATTACTGAGCGTTCCAACATCGCTACTCATAAAGAAATTGCTATCGTTCCATGTCGTATTATGATCGTTACACCATCTGGCAAATTCTTTATCAACGAAGACATTGTAATTCTTTGTGCGGATCATTTCTTCTGCTTCTTCCTGTGAAATATCTGCACGCTTGAGGAGACTGTATGTCAAAACTGGGAACGTGAACATATTTTCACTACGAATATCTGACACAACCTCCATGAAAATCTTTTGGTGTTCAATTAAACCCTCTACCTCGTCAATGACAAAAGTCCCGTCCGGGTATTGCATACCGCCAAATAGAGATTCGATGTAATTTCTATCGAAGATAGAGACGTTCACAAATGCTGTCTGATCAATGCGCATAAATGGCTGATTCAGACGATAAATAAATTTCTGAAAACACTGGCGAATATAGTATTCTGAGTCTTTGATAATATGGTCGCTTTCGCAGTCTTTTCTCCAGAAATAATATGTCCAAACCAGCACATTCGGGATTCCAACCGCACCCGAACTTCTATTGCTCATGTAGCTAATGTACTCGATCACATCATCCATAAACGTAGTCAGGTGTTTTGGGGGTTGATTATTATAGTTTTTCAAAAAGAAAAGCCCTTCTGTTGCCAGCCTCGTCAGGTCGTAGGCATAACAGTAAGGGATGTAGGTCGTTGTGGATGCATCGTGGAGGTAAAACCCGCCGTTATACTCGGTTTCCAACCATTCCTTCGCAACACGCAAACCGTATTTCTTCTTCATTTCATAAAAAATCTTGTTGAAAGCAAATAACTTATCGTGTGACTTACCTTTTTCGTTCAAAAGACTGCGAATATCTTTATTGGACGCATTTGCGTTTGCATCGATAGTAACATCCGCAACGTTTTTGTCGATAAAACCATCGATAAAATCGGAGAAGTTAAGCTGAGTTTCATGGAAACCATTCAGAAACTCGAAGTCTTCTCCATACTTCTCATTCATACTTTCCATAGCACGTTCAAAGTCTCTGTTCATTTTAATGGGGATATTCATAGTTCACCTCATTGCTCGTTAATCCACGTATTTGCCCGCGCGAAGTCCATCAAAGACCCGCCAACCTTTAATGCGGGGACCAACGTGATATTGAGTGAAAGCATCTCCTCAACGGAGTTGTTTTCCGTATACTCGATACCCTTATTATCCAGTTTCTTTTTCAACACGGTACACTTTGGGCATCCGGTTGAATAGAGAATGACTTCTTCGTTTTCCATTCACTTCCTCCTTATAAAATAAGATTTTCATGAATAAGACGATATACGTCTTCCCAGCTCTTGGCACGGTACATACCATGCTTTCTCTCATTCAATCCGCGATTATGCGGCCTGTCAAACAGGATTCGGAAGTATCCGCCTCCAACAAGGTTGTGCGGCCCATCGTCGATTAGGACATCGCCTCGAATCATCTGTTTATCATGAGCAATGATAATATGTTCGATATCCAGAAATGGGAAAAGAGATAAGATTCGGTCAAACTTTGTCTTACAGGTGCGATAATCTGTTGCCGTTACCATGTACAGCTCATGTCCTTCGTCATGTAACTGTTTCAAAATCCTTTGGCTATCTGGCATAGGTTCGATACGCTGCCAGAAGAATTCCTCATGCAAAACCCCGTATACCTCTTCTTTTTTCAGCGTTGGGAATGCCTGTGTAATATCCCAATCATTTATATCTTCTATAGCAACCTTTGTGCCGTATCGCTGATTTAGAACTTCAATCCAATGACCGGTCAAATTTTCCGCTGTATCATCTGCGTCAAAAAGGATTTCCAAATGATTCATGGATACCTCACCTTCACATTGTAATATATTGGGTTGTCATCCAGTCATCCATAGTCATCTGCCCGTTCAATTCATCATCTTTCTGAGGCAATTTATAATGTGGCATATCATCAAACTCCGTTTGCCCAAGCTCCTGATGATGCATAATCGCAAAAATATTCCATGCAGCGGCAGCCAGATGATCTTCATCATCCATACCCATGACGTACTTATCCAAGTGTCTTTTTGCAGAATCTATGTATCTGGAAAATGGCATACCTTTTTCCCAATTCCTATCTGCATACTTTTGTGCACCGAGCTCATACCACTCCGCCAGCCTACGTGTAGCAAATGGTGAAATAAGGTCATACCTGCCTTTCCCAACGGATGGCTCTCTAATTGCCAAGCCATCCCCATAGGAAATACGGGCACCCCCATCCGTAATTTTTCCGCTCACAAGTATCCTCCTTTAACTGAAACGAGGTCTATTTCCTCCATTACTGACAACTATTGCATGTAGGATGGCAACTACAACAAATGCTGTAAAAATCAAACACATGTGTTCTCTCCTCTCCTCGGCATCAGGCCACATGTGTGCCGCTCCTTGCAGAAACCCATATACTTACATTTGGGCACGAAGTAATGGTCTACTACATAATCCCATTCCTCAGAGTACCCTTTGAGCGCATCACACACATCGTTAAATAGTTTTCTATATTCGTGATATGCTCTTTTACACATTCGTTGGTGAGACATGTCTATGAGGTTCCGCATATTATGCTTGCAAACGATTTTGGTTGTCATGCCAAGAGGAAGAGCGAGCGCGGAGTCTTCGCGCGGTACTCCGAGTTCATCGAGATCTTTCAGGCCATCTTCGATAAATGCCATGATATTCACATAAATGCCTCTAGCGGCAGTGTTCTCTCGAATACTGGTCGGAGTTATAAAATCAAAACCATGTTCGTAGTCAATGTATCGTGTACTGGCCTGAAGGCGTGTTGGAGAACCGCCTATATGGGTATACCACTCACGAATGACACGGGCAGAATAACCGTCCAGAACCATATAGACATCCGGAAATTCGAATGTTCTCCCGTGCTCGTTTTCAAGGCAGTCGATTCCTCGCTTATAGTTTTTCCTGTCGTTGCTGGTGTCTGCCCCCCAACAGTATCCAGCCTCTTCTCCAATCATTGTAATTGGATTTTTTGTGGTGTATTTGCTTTGAATAATAACCTTGCTCATATGTACCCTCAGCTTTCATATGGGGATGGAAGACTGTAGTCCCATATGGAATAGTTGCCTTTATAAGCGCTGCGGAAATAGTTATGTACTCCATCCCCTGTAAAATAGGTGTAGTCCTCCGGTAGCACCCTACCGACAGATACTCCACCATTTCGTTCTGCATTCCACCGAGACAGAACATCTGATGCAAGATCGTACAGCTCGTCAGTTACCGGCGTATCGTAGTAATACGCAAACTGATGACGTTCTGTCACAATTTCTGTGACCGTATCTCCGTCAAACTCATCACTGTTCACACGGTTACAGATTGTCCATGCGACACAGGCTTGCTCTGTAACACTTGGCAACCCGCCGCATTCCTGCTGCAACACCTTCGCAACCATGACGACCTCATCCTCGGTGTAATACATAACTTCTGTGGCGTTCTTCGTTGGCATAACGGTCTCCAACGCATCCGCATCGCCGGTGTACAACAGTGTTGTCACAACAGGCTCCGCGTCTTCAATCTCTACCTTAAAGACAGTCTGCGTGGGTTCAGGGCTGGCAGGTGCGTTACTGCACCCGCAGACCGAAACGCACATCATAGCTGCCAGCAGGAAGATAGTGAAAACTTTTTGCATTGTTCTACCTCTCTACTGTCCATGAGAAAGAGCCCAGAAGCTGTTGCAAGCTCCGGGCTCTCCATGGTTCGTTGGTTGATTTCTTACGTTGCTGATTCCAGCGTGCCTTTTTTTGCAAGGCTGTTCAGGAACTCATCGAGCTCCTTGGTATCTTCTGGGGTAAGCCGCTCGTCCCAGTCCTTTTTTTGGGGGGTCTTCTTTTTAGGGACTGCGCTCCCAGTTCCACGTTGCATAGCGGCCTCTATCTCGTTGAGTTGCCGTTCAAGGTCGCTCCAAGTGGGCTGACTGGCGAGAAAATCAGTCTGTAACGCAGTATACGTCATCCAATCAGACCAGTCATGAGGCATATATACATCTCTCTGCTCCCGCTCCTGCCAAGTACGAATCCGGTCCGCAAATGTAACCCGCTCCATTTGATGTGCTTGGCGTACGGTGAACTCAGTTTCGCAGAAAAATGCGTGTTCCTGTGTTTGCTTCATATAAACACGAAGCGTTCCATCGTCCGACTCTGAGATAAGAAGTGTCCCTGCATCGAATTGGAATGCGTCAAAGTTGTCTGGGAACCTTGTGATGACTGGACTAAATATTGATGGGGAAGCCTCAGCGATGATGTAGATGTTATATCCCCAATAAACCGCCCGGAAATTTTCGACACTGACTGCGTATGCCGAATTGCCCCCGACTCTTGCCATGTCGTATACCTCACGGCTCATCAGGATTCCAATATCATCCCCGCTGATGCCCTTCTCTCTAAGCTGCTGCAATGCGGCCATTGCCTGGTTCTCCATTAAACCATATTCTGCTGCTGTTATACGCCCACCTCCTCAACAGGGGAAACTTTGCACTCATCCACAATCTTGTCGAAACAGTCGCAACAGAGATGAAGATTGACGATATCGCCGTCATGGATGCTACCATAACCGATGTGTCTATGTATTGTGAAGTCCTCTTGGATATCCCAGAAATCAAGCTCCCTGCCGCATCGGTTACATACCTTGCCATCCTGCAAGTTACACACCTCCTCCCAAAAATAAAATCACGGTTTTATATGTGTTCAGGACTGGGGTTCGCCGCCCTCGGCATCAGGATTCTCTTCTCCGCTGCCCTCACCGGTATCAGGAAGAGTACCACCACTTTCATCGGGGTTCTCGGGGTTGGCCGGAACATCAGGGTCTGGCTCCACAGGCTCAGGCGGATGGGGCTCGACATCCCCGCCGACCTCGAAGAACGCATCCAGCTCGTCCAGGCACTTGTCGCAGATTTCCTTTTCCCAGAGGAGGTCATTCTGCTGAGGGTCGTTCCCACGGTAGGGAACCTTGCCGACCTTGTCGCACGTTGTGTGGGATTTCAAAGGCCTAGCACAGGTGATAACCCGGCACCGACGTGGGTTTTCGATGATGGTCTTGCAACGGTCACAAACGATACACTTCATTTGGTTGCTCCTTTCTTAATAAACTTTCTCATAGTCCAGCATTCTGAAGTAGGCTCCGTCCCGTTCCCAGGCTTTGCAATAGATGATGTCGCCCTTTCGAACAGGCTCTTTGTCAAATACCTTGCAGAACACTGTGAACCTGCTCTCTTTCCCGCTTCCAATGGACTTTGTAAACAGGCTGTATCCAAACAGCTTGTCGTCACGATTTCTATGTAGTGGTTTGATGCCAGTGATATACAGTTTCTTCCTGTCTTCCGGCTTATCGGATGTGTACCCGATGTACCCCATGACATCGTAGAAGTTCCGAACCTTCGTGATGTCGTTCAGGTCTTCCATATGGAGGCTCTTGACCACTTCCTCAGCTCCTTTGAGAATAGACATGACATCGAGAAGCGTGTAGCTTTTCGCCTCACCGCCAGAGCGTGTCACACCTACCGCATATTTTTTCACAATGGGCTCCAGCGGAGTGCCGTCAACGAGTGTCTTCTTAATCTGCTTGGCCTGCCCCTTCTTGAACATGGTGAACATCTCCACAATTCGGAACAGCTCACGCTGATTGCCGAACTCCTTGAAGAAGTCAATCTTAATGAGCAGGTCTAACTGCCGGGAGTCGAGGCCGGTGAGCTCCTCCATGTCGGCCAGGAGTTCCACAAAGTATCGATACTGCTTGGACTGGGACAGCTCAAACAGCTCGTTAGAGACGGCTTCACCCATATACTTGATGGAACTCATACCCTTGTAGACGGTCTTATTCTCCCGGTCGAAGAAGTAACCGCCACGGGACACACCCCACTTAGGATTGGCGATTTTCACGCCATAGACCCTCATCAGCTTGGTGCCGTTGGAGATGTCATCGTCGTCCTGAGCATTGTTCAGAAACGCCGTAATGAACTCCATGGGATAGTAGTGGCGGAAGTATCCACACAGGTATCCAAGCAGGCAGTAGGCGACGCTATGGTTGTAACCAAACTGATACGAAGCGCTGTCCTCAATGATTTGCAGGAACTCCGTGGCTTCATTCTCGGCAACGCTGCGATCTCTGGAGGATTTAGAGCAATACCCTTCAAGAATGGAAGGCAGAGCGGCATCCAGTCTGTCCTTCTGCTTGCGGCCAATGGCCCGCCTGACGTTATCAGCTTCACTGCCAGACAGGCCACAAATCTGTTGAAGGAACTTGATGGTGTCCTCCTGATAAATCAGGTAGCCCAGGTTATCGGCCAAAAGCTCATCAATAATCTCGGATGGATTGTGGTGCTGCTTCCGTGACAGCAGTTGGTCACGATAGGAAGTACCGGATGGACGGATACAAGCAGTAACCAAAGACATATCGAAGATGTTGGACGGCTGGAACTTCTTGAAGCAGTCTGCGGCGAACGCACTTTCAAACTGAAAAATTGCAGTCAGGTTGGAGCACATATCCTTCCACACTTCTTGGTCGTCCCAGTTGACCATGTGGGTACTTGGATATGGGATACCGATATAGTCGCAGGTGTCACGAATAACCTTGACCGTCTTCAGCGCAAGGAAGTCGTACTTCGCCACACCGACCTCGTGCGCCTCCTCCATATCCATAAGCAGGCACGTCTCGCCGTCCTTAACAAAAACTCCATAGTTGTCATCCAGCGTGATTGGACTGATGACCATGCCAGCAGGATGGACGGACTGAGAAATTTTTGTTCCAGCAAGACCGTCATAGTAGTAGAAAACCTCGGGAAAGTTCTTCTTGGCTGTCTCCGGGTTCTCCTCGAAAGCCTTTTTGATTTTCTTGGTGTTTTCGATAGAGTATTTATCCTTCTCACCGCCGTTTGCCAGCGCCCGGCAGACCTCATCAATGACGCTTTTATCCGCCAGAGTGCCATAAGCTGCCACACGAGCGGTCTTGTCCGCTCCAAACCGGCTGGTAATATACTCGAAAATCCTTGGGCGATCATCGTACACCACGTCTACGTCGATATCTCCGATTTCTTCACGATCTTCGTTACAGAACCGGGAGAACACGGTGTGCCACATCTCGGGGTTCAGGTCGATGATGTCGGTCACATAGGCCGCTCTCGACCCGCCAACGCTGCCACGGGCCGTTCCGATAGCCATACCATTCTCTTTGCACCAGCGAATGAGGTCTGACATAGAGAGCATAAACCCGCTCATCTTCAGCTTGCTGAAAACCCGGAGCTCTTCCGCAATGGCGGTGCGGAATGCCTGCTCTTGGGACTCAGGAATGATGCCAGACGCCAGCTTTTCATCGAGGGACTCCCATGCTCTGGCCTCGAAAATCTTCTCGTCCTCTTCCTGAGAACCGTAGAGAATGGGATACTTGATGGAGCTGTCTAATGAGAAGTCTTCACAAGCTGCCGCAATCTCATTGGTGTTCTGGATGGCGGCAAAATACTCCTCCTCAGTCAATGCCCCCTGGACAGCGAACATATCCAGCAGCTCGTCAACCGTCTTATAGGAGAGATCGAAATCATCCTCGTCCCCGTAAGACTGCCGCTTTGCTTTGAGCAGGATGTTGCGGCACTCGGCTTTGTACTTGGATGAGCTGTGGGTGTCTGTTCCGGCCGCCAGCGGAATGCCGTACTCTTTCGAGAGCCTCGCCAATTTCTGATTGAAAGCGATTTGGTCTGGGTGGTTGTGAGGTTGCACTTCCAGGTAGTCGTAGTGGTGGAGCAAACGTTCAAACCAAGGGTTATCTTCGCTGAGCCTGTTCAGCGGACTGGCCAGGCAAGCACTGGTTTTGATAATATTATCTGAAATCTCTAGGAACTCCTCAAAAGAGATGCGGTTGGTGTAGTAGGAGTGTGTCTTATCGCTGGAAATGGAGACGAGCTTGTTTAGTTCTCGGATTCCGGCCTCATTTTTAGCGAGCAGAACTGTGTGATAGTTGTCTCTGACCTTGGGTTCCAGTTGCTCTGTAAGGTAAATCTCGACCCCGTGAACAAACTTGAGCCCTATCTTGTCGCAGTACAACTTTTTGGAAATCCATCCTCTTGGGAGCCCATGCTCCGTTGAGGCGATTGCAGTGCCGCCGGACTCTTTTACAAGGGTAACATACTCCTTGAAGTCCGTTGCAGAGTCCAGCAGGCTGTAGTCTGAGTGTACATGGTAGTAAAAAACTGATGTCGGTCTTGTCAACGCCATGATAGCCTCCCTTCGTAGAGTTTCTTCCACACTTCTGGCCCCTTATCTACCGGGCTGTCTTTCTCATTGAGCAGCCTGGTACCATCCCATATGTATTCCACATTCACAAACTGCTTTAGACGGGCTATATTGTGGTCGCTCCGTATGGAAACGTCTTTGTCTAACGCAAAAACCACCCTACAACCCAGTCCAATCAGCAATTTCATCTGATTAGGGTTCAAATGAGAGGTCAGGATGGCCCCGGCGTTGTGGATTCCCCATGTGTCGGCCATCAAAACAGACTTACACCCCTCAAAAAGGATAATTTCACCCTGTTTTTTGATGTTTTCGATGTTTTCAGCAAGCCCATAGATGGTCTTCAGCTCGCCCCATGACATGAAATAGGTATACTTTCGTAGATTTTTCTCTTTCCAATTCTCATCAAGCGTTCTGCCGCCTATGTTGACGATTTTCCCTTCTGGACTCCGTATCGGATAAACCAGCCGGTCAGAGAAACTGTCGTATCTCACCTGAAATTTGTCCAAGGACGCTCTGGAGATGCCTTCTTGCTCCCAGACAGCCAATTTGTCAGGCCGTTTCTCGTACCGCTCCATGTAGTCATCGCTCAAAACAGTGCTTTTTGCCTGTTTCGGCTTCTTTTTGGGCGGAGAGAAGCGTTTTGCGACCTCTGTGACCGACAGCTTCTTGCGGAATGTCGTTGTTCCTTCAAAGCCACTGAATTTTTTCAGTTTTTCGATGGCTTCGGTATACCCGCACTTGTCGTAGTACCGGACGAATGTCAAAACATTGCCTCCAATACCAGAGGAGAAATCGTAAAACGAATTTGTTTCTTTACGAACGGAGAAAGACGGCGTGTCCTCGTCCTTGAATGGCGACAGAGCCCAATATTCGCCGTTTTTCTCTGTGAACTCTGTGTACTGCGAGATATAGTCCAGGATATCAATCGACTCTATCAGGTCAGACAGCTCCACACCGTCTCCCCTCCTTCTGTATGAATTATAATTGGCTTTATAATCAATCAAACGGCGTCTGGGGTATGTGCTGTTTGGCCTGCTCATAGCTGATATGGTTGCCGTCAAAGAGCAGGTCTATGTACTCATCCTGTGTCATTTGCATCCCGTTGCGGTTTACAGTGACGCGGAGCTTCTTATTGCCGCATTCCGCCCCATCGGCTTCGATTTCCTCCGGGGTCTTGTCGCTTATCATGGCAATGGTAGATGCGTTACGGGCAATCTTGGCGCTGTCGGCAAGTTTGCCTGTTACTGTGGCCTGTGCCGCACCAATCCCTGCGATGTTCATCTCACCACAAATCTGGTTCTTCACCATATCGACAAAACGCCCCAATTCCTGATAGCTGTCAAAGGCGTCGCCTTCACCCTTACCTTTGAAGTAGTCCACAATCAGGACATCGATCCCCTGGGTGTGCTTTACCTTCTTAACGGCAGTGTAGATGCTCTGCTGGTCGAACGTGGGGATATAGATGTGGGTGAACTTGCGGGTCTTCAGCCACTCCTTGTTTTGCATGATTTGGTCCTTCTCATCCTCGGTGTAATTACCGGATGTCAGCCGCTTATACTCGATGCCTGACAAATGGGCAAGAATTCTGGCCGTAAAAAGCCGTGTGTTCAGCTCACTATCCAGATACAAAACGGCGTAATCCTGTTTGAGCAGGTCAACCGCGCAGTTGAGAAGCATCATACTTTTGCCCTGCTTCTGCTCTGCCCCGAAGATAAACAGCTCTCCCCTTTCAATGGTGGCGTAGTCGTTCAGAGCAGGGAACTTGAATGGAATACCGGCGTATCCGCTGCCTTGCCGGTTTTCAATCTCCTCCCAGCATTTGTCCACTACCTCTGCGTAGGGAGGAACATCATTGGCGGCTGAAAACTCCATCATCACATCATCCAAAAGTTGGTAAATACGCTGCTCAATGTTGTCGCTGGACTTCTGGAGACACAACTGTTGGCACTCTCTCAACTGCTGGAAGGTATCACGTCGAAAAGCGGCGTCCTTTACCGCTTTTGTCAGGAGCTGATACCCCTCGACTGTGTTGCGAACCAGTGTTTCTGTGTTGTCTACGATGGTGTAGAGCTGTTCCGGTGTAATCTCACTGGACAGATGTCGGGTCGCCTCGTTGGTTTCAAGCTCCTGAATAATGATATAAGGGTCAATCTGTGTGATGTCCTTCCGTGCTAAGCTGCAAATCGCTTGGTAGATGTACCTGTTCTCAATGTTTGTGAAGTGGTTTGGTAGCAGATCTTCGGAGTAGAAGGAGTAGTCTGGGTGGTAGAACAGCGTGGCGATGATACCAGCCTCGCAGTCCACTCTTGCGATGTCTTCATTCGCTCTCATGCGTCATCACCTCTTCTTCTGAGACAGCTTGTAAAACTCACAGTGGCCGTTCATCTCGCAGAGGTGTGTGCATCGGAAATACTCGATGTCCGGCTTGAAATCCGTCTCCGCCGTTATCCTTGCCACACTTTCCTCCAGCCACTTCTTGGACTCGGCGTATGCCTGCTCCTGAAATGGCTCTTCGATGAAGACTGGTGCTCGGAAGCAGTTAAAACACAGGCTCTTCGGCGTCTTGCCATACTCCTGCTCAACTGCGGCGGAGTAGATGTAAAGCTGTCTCAAGTATGCGTCGAGCTCTTTGTCGGTCTTGGTTGGATTTGCTCGGGTGCTCCTCGGCTTTAGCGTTTTAGACTTATTGTCCACAACGTAGAGCTCTCCGTCTTTTTCACCGAGGTAGTCAATATATCCCACAAAGGGTATACCGTTCATATTGAAGTCAACACGTTTCTCAACGGCAACCATATTGTATGGGAACGATGCAATGTTTCTGATGTAGTTGAGACCACTTTTGAAATAGTTCCCAAAAACCTTTGGGTTTGGAGCTCGTCCTTTGACACGGCTTTTGAACTCCCGCAGGTACATATCACACAACTCATCCCGTGTCTTATCGCCCAGGAAATAGAGCTCTATGAGCTTGTGGACGAAGGAACCATAGTTTGAGAAAAACATATCCTTACCGTGGAGGAGCCGGATATATTTCAGATACCACCTGTACGGGCAGTCATCAAAAGCCTTGATGCGGGAGTAGCTCCACACCATATCTTCTATCAGAGGTGCGTAGCTTATCTCTCCCATGAACCATCTCCCTTAAAACGGGAGACGGCTGTCGTCGATCTCGCCGTCATCGACGCCTGGATTGGGCTCATCAGGCGGGGCAGGACGGGAAGAAGAGGACTCTCCATCGGTCTCGAAGGAGAACATCTTGAAGTTGGTATATGTAACCTTTTTATCCTTATCATACTTGGTGGATACATCCACGTCGCCCAGCTTGATGCGGTCGCCCTCTTTCAGACGGGCCGCTTTGCTGGCGGCGGCGGTACCGATGACCAGCACAAAACCGGAGAAATCCTGCTCGTACTCATCCGTCTTTCTGTTCTTGCGGCTAATGGACATACGCAGCTTTGTGCTGGTATCGCTCATGGGAGTAATTTCCCAAACTTTAGCAAATGCGCCGGTACGGAATCCCATTTTGTATCACTCCTTAATCTTGAAAGTCTCTTTGAAGTCATCCAACAGCTTGGCCGCCAGAGCAGACTCTGTGATAGCGAAGTAGTTGCCGCCCTTTGCGTACTTGGACACAAACTTCTTCACATCCTCAGCCCTGGATTCGTTCGTCTTCAGGAATGCCTTGACCACCTCGTCGAAGGTTCCGATAACCTGCTCTGCAATCATCTTGTCCTCAGCCGCTTCTGCCGCACGCTGCTTACTGCGGTGAGCATCAGGGTCGTCATCTGTGGTTGCCACGTTGAAATACTTGAGCAGGAAATAACGGTCGGAGTACGTCAGACCAGACCCAAAAGCCTGGGATGCGTCCGACTGCTGGCCGACCAGCGTCCAGCCCACCACGACCTTCTCCTCCGGGTTATCGTTATTGATCCACGTCCAGGTCATGTCGGCGCTGACCAGTACCTCGTTGACGTTCTCCTCATAGATTCCGCCGCTCTTGGTGGTCTTGGTCTTCTTATATGGATAGGGCTCTACCTTCGTTGTGCCGCCGACAATTCCGGGAACCAGAGACAGATGATATTTATCCATAAACACGGTAATCTTGGCCAAAATTTCCTCCTCGGACACATATGTATAGCCGTAGCCCCGTTTGTTCTTCTGGATAACCTCGACCTGCTTCCTGATTTTCGCCAGCTTTTGGTAGATATTCAGCTGCTCTTGTTCTGCCATAGTCACACCTCCATGAAATATGTGGCTTCCATGTCAGCAAAATGCAGGAGTACAGCGAGCTTGCTGCGCTCAAAAATCTTGCCGACAAAGCCGTTTCCGCCTTTGACAGCTGTGTCCCAGCCGCCCATATGAGCACGGATTGCCAGAATTTCTTCCGGCTCCAGGTGCATGAAGTTCTGAACGATGATGATGGACTTATCCGCGTGCTCGCCACATGGGAATTTCTCTTCAATCTCGTAGACTTCCTTCTTGTACCACTGCCCGGCCTCCTCATCCTTGGCGTTGCGGTATCCCTTTTTGTAGAAGTTCACCTTGCAAACGTCGTGGAGCAGAGCAGACACAGCAATGGTCTCCGGCGGGTAGGTATCTTGCAGGCCAGCCTGTTCGACATTCCTCTTTAAGCAGTCGTAGACATTCAAAGAATGTTGGAGCAAACCTCCTTCGTGACAACCGTGGAACCGGGTCGATGCTGGAGCAACGAAGAAATCAGACTCGGTTAGCCACTGGAGCAAATCATCTGCGCCTTCTCTCGTGATCGTCTCGCCATACACATTGAGGAACCTCGCCTTTAACTCTTCCAATGGTGCATTCAAGGACAACCCTCCTTTCTTTCATGCTTATACGATACGCTTCTGCGTGTGGTATTTATTATAATTATGTTTATGTGCATAAAAGAGAAACTCGCCTGAGCGAGCTCTCTTTACCGCCTTGTTCAGATTGAGAACGCCAGCTTCCAGCGCTGGTAGTCCTCGGCATAGTCACGCTCTTTGCGGTTCTGAATGTGAGATACCTTGATCCGCTTGTTGATACCTTCAATACGATAGGTTTTCCCGGACATCATATCTGCGGCTGCTTCGGAAAAGTCCACAGGGATACCGGCCCGCTCTCGCTCATACATCCGATAGAAAAGCCCGGATACCCAAACCCTGAAGTAGCTGAGCTTGACCTCGGTCTTACCTAGGTCTTCGGCCTCTTTCATTCTTTTAGACAGAGTGGTGCGGGTTGTGAGCAGCTTCGTACTGGCCCGGATGCCGCGCATGATATTGTCGCCGCACACCCTGGGACGCATGACCGGCTTCTTATAGTTTGGGTGCCGGTGCATAAACTCTGTCAACTCCACGGCCTGATGGAAAGCTGGGAGAGACTCCCTATAAAGCGGATAGCTTATACCTTTGAAGTTAATACATTGTTCAGAAAAGGAAACATCAGATGCCTTGACCAGCACCGTATCCTCTTCTTTGATACCAGCATACGCCATCCAGTAGTAGCAGCGGTAGATATTGTCTATCGTCCCGTCTCGCTCTGGGTCGAAAACTTCATCCAAACATTTTTGAAGATGAAGCGGGCTTGATACCATCTGCTTGCGAATCTTATCCAGCCCAACCATAGTGATGTTGAGCATACCGTCGCAAGCATCAGGCACCTTATTAGTGATGCACCACCGAACATACTCCTTAAGGATGTTCATGGCCACCCACTGACTTCGCATACGCAACGCCATAACACGGTCGATGACTGGCTGCAGCTCCTCGGATGACTTAGTACACAGGTCGGCCTGCCACCTCTCCTCATCCAGTGAAAAAGAGTTGAAGATAGTGGTGGCAACATTAGCTGTGTTAATGCTCTGTGTGTAATCTCTGATAAACTTGGTTTTCAGTTCTTCGTTATACATGAAAGACAACCTCCTACTGATATGTAGAGCTGTCTGCTTACACTGCATTCAGCTTGGCTGCCTTTTCCATCAAAACAACGATCATGGAGATGTCCAGATAGGAGATGGCGCTGTTCGCCAACAGGCTCGCTGCGGCGACCTGCTTCATGTACCTCTCGGGAAGCGTAGTCATATATTCCCCGAGCATTTCTTTGGGGATACACTGGGGATTTTCACACAACACCATGCTATCGGCCTTCATCCCGCTGCCCTTGGCGTCAACAAGGACGTGGGTCGGCTGATTCGTCTTTTTGCGGACGCTTGTAAATGGCAGAACCACGACGTTGGGGCTGTATTTGTTCCCGACATTATTCTGAAAGACAAGCGCCGGACGGTACTTCCTCTGGACACTGCCCTCTCCATCGAACTCGACCATGTAGACCTCGCCAATCAGGGGGTGACGGCTATGTGTTGTGTTGCTCATCATGATACTTACTCCTTCGCTTCAATTATGTTGATGCTTGGAGTATAGCATATTGAGTCCGCCTCTGTCAACTCAATAATAAAAAATACACAAAATTTTTATGCGGTAATGAGTTTGTATGTGATTTCGGGCTCTTTCGCCCCGGAACAGCCACAATACACAGTTAAAATTGTGCCAAGGGCCGTGGTTTCAGTATCAATTTCAACAGAGCAAACTCTGTCGAAACAGATAGTGCTCGTCCCGGACTTCAGGCAAATCAGGCTGGGGTTTTCGCATATCAACATAATTGGGAAGTGCATCCTGAGTTTGCATGGGTCTGAGATGCGATACCAATCTTGGTTCTCTGAGTAGTAGGTAACCTGTTTGAGCTTGTTCTGTTCACAGTATTCTTTCAGTTCCTTAACCGATACCCGTTTTCTCATCCTGTAGTAAAAACCTCCATTGATTTATGAGTCTCAGCATGGTATACTACAGACGGTTAGGTGTGAGTGGTGTCACATCTGGACCGCCCGGCAGTCATGCTGGGTTGCGGCGCACCGTCGTCTTGTTTTCGTTCATGGGGCGGTGCGCCCTTTCTTTCCTCTTGACAGAAACCAAGGTTTGTGTTAATATATAAATAGAAACTTTTGTTTGCTTTCGTTGATTATGCTATCACAAATCCTGGCCCCTGTCAACAGGGAAAAATAGAGTAAATTTTTGGAGGGATATTAAATGGACTTTGGGCAGAGACTAAAAGGTCTGCGCCTTGAAAGAGGGTATACACAGCAGCAGCTCAGTTCAGCCGTTGGCGTGTCTGTTGTTGCTCTCAGGTCTTGGGAAAAGAACACAAAGAAACCAGCAATGGATACTCTGCTATCGCTGTGCCGGACACTCAGTGTCTCAATGGATACGCTATTGGACTTTCAACTTGACAACGCATCAAAGTCCAGTTTGGTATTGTCTTCGGCAGAGAAAGGGCTGATAAAAAACTACCGGGTACTTGATGACCATGGGAAGAAAATTGTAGACACTCTATGCACTATCGAGGCAGAGAGAGTCTCCTCCCTGAAAAAGCTCACGCCGAAGAAAGTTATCAACATAGAAGAGGCAAGAGCGGCGGAAAGGTATATTCCGCACTTCACGTCGCCGTCCGCCGCAGGAGTAGCGGCTCCTATTGATGTGGCGGACTTCGGGATGATGCTGGCGGATGACTCCATACCAGACGCCGCAGACTTTGCCGTTGACATCCAAGGAAACAGCATGGAGCCGTATATCCATGATGGTGATACAGTCTACGTCCGCAGAGACGTTGAACTGTCCATCGGAGATGTCGGAATCTTCTGCGTTGACGGCGCTATGTACTGCAAACAGTATTACCTGGATGAGGACAGAAATCTCATTCTGGTTTCAGCAAACCCCGACCTGCGTGACACGAATGTCTTTGTCAGCGCCGACAGCGGACATTCGGTGCAGGTTTGTGGAAAGGTTTTACTTGATGCACGTCTGGGACTGCCAGGCTATCTGTTTGAGGGATAAATTTGGCGGGGCGCTGGAAAGCGCCCCGCTTTATACATAGTTCAAATTATCGTCGAAGTAGGTAAGAGGGAGCCATGTGAGCGAGCCGTTCATATAGCGGAACTTTTCAACATCATCAGCATCGTATACCGTTCGCTTGAACTCCTCAATCTCTCCAGACTGGAAAATGAGCTTTGCGGGAACTCCGTTCCTGCGCAGCTCATCTCTGATGTAGACCCACAGGTCAAAGGCTTCATCCCATACACGCTTTGAACCTTCTCCGTGACCTGGCATCAGATCTTTGATGTGCCAGCCATCACAGGTGTTGACATAGCGTACCTTCCCACGGCGGGCCAACATGATGTCAAGAGCGTCCTGGCGATTGGAGGCCGCAATTGTTTCCCGCTGCTTCTTGGTGTAGGTGGTGCTGCAAATCCGCTTCACCATTTCGGAGTACAGAAGAATCATGGTGAATGATTTGCAGGATGGCATCCGAAGATAAGCGTCGTGAACCTCGGCCCATACATCCTCATAATTCGCCGGGTTGTTGATAAAGTCGGCAAGGTTTTCCTCCAACGCCTCGTCGGCCACAAGCTCACGCCATCCCTCAAGACGGGCTCCATGCCAGTCTAACCGTTGGCGGGCCGCTTGGTTAGCATTCTTTGTCTCACTTTTATCCACCATGACACTGGTGAACAACACACCGCCCAAAATCAGGAACAGAATCAGCTCCAACTATGAACACCTCACTTAACGATTGCCGCCTGAATGCAACTCTTTGCTTCGTCGATTTTTTCTAATGCTTCGTTCAGGTTCTCAACCACATCCTCCATACGCTCGAATCGTTCTGTGCCCTGCAGGTTCTCGGGATAGTTGTCTACACAATCCTGCTCCTTATCACAGACCGTATCAACCATCGCGGAAACCCTGCACAGCAATTGGATCGCCTCTTTAAGGCTGTCACGTCTTTTGTTGTCCACTTGCCCTCTCCCATAGCCCGTCGATGTTCAACTCAATTCGCAGAAGCTCCTTACACTTGGAGAACGCAAACGAGTCCAGCATCTTGATGAGTTCAAAGAACGGATGCGTTCCATCCTTCAAAATGATGTCATCGCAGAGAACCATGATGGTGAGTTGCTTACTGGAGGTGTTGACGCTCACGTCCACACTTTCGCAGTCCAGCTCCTCAGCCAGTGCATCCGCCAGCTCACACACCTTATCGAGCCGTTTCTGTGCGTTCTTACACAATGTGTATGCCGGAGAAAACTCGGCGCTGGCCTCGTTAATCAGGTCGTCAACGAAGCCTTTGCATCCAGGATAGTCCATCAACTACACCTCCCTTACTCAATCGGCACAGTGAGGCCGTGGAATGTGAATGTCAGGCGAACACGGTTCTTCGCCAGCGGGTATACCTCGGTGTTACTTGCGAACTCCGCCGCTCTCGAAAACCATTTGGAGCCTGTAAACTCCAGCACCCTGCCTTCTACAGACACGCTGCCCATGGTCTTGAACGGCTCGTTCAGTTTGTACGTCACCTCGGCATCGGTATCTCTGGTCAGATACCTCATCACTGAATATGTGAACTTGATTTGCGCCAGCCGCAGAGGGTTGATGATGGTGGTCTTACTTTCATCCTCGGCCACCATATCCTGCATACCTTCCACAAATCCGTCCAACAGACGCTGAATATCCTCTTCGGACGTAAACTGAAAGTCAAAATTCTGCTCCATTGAATCACCCCTTCATTCTAATAATTGTACCACACATGATTTCACTTTTCAACAATCTCCCACGAGGCTGCATACGATTTCAACCTGTCCTGTAGCATTTCCTCCCAGGATATGCTTGAGGGAGTTCGCAATCATATCGACGTTGATATCACCAGAAAAACCCAAAGAGAACCGGTTCATCCGCATAGATGTATCGACATAAAGTTTCGGCGGAGCATCCGATTTCGGCTCGCAGACCGTATGAGGGGCAGATGGAACCGCTGTGCCGCTCAGAAATGCTTCCCAAGCCGCACGCTGCTTTGCATTCATTGAGCGCCCCACATGGAACTTGATGTCCAGATTGGCAGACTGGATATAGCGCCGGATGGTGGACACACTCACATCAAACATTTCTGCGAGGTTCGTGGCGTTTGCCCCGTAGGTTGCGGAAAGACATCGCAGGTACTCCTCCTGCGCTCCCTTCGACAGCTCTCTGAAGTTATCCCACGAAGTGGGCTTGTCAAAACTCACGGACACAACTTTACCATTCCTTTCCTTCCACTGTTTTTCGGTCATATAGTCTGTAGACATGTGGCAGCGGCGGCTTTTGCTGCCGCTCTTTTTATGTAATGCCTGACGGGCAAGACGCTTTTTCTGTAAACAGTCGTAGGCAAAGTCCGTCAACGCATCACCCCCAATTTTTTGTATACATCGAACTTTGCTTCAAGTTCCTTGGGAGAACGAGCCCTACCAAGTTTCTTGAATACACCATCAACCAACTCATACAGAAAGAAATATTCTCTGGAAGACTCTTTACTTGTTAGGATAAAGCGAAGCTCGTGGCTGGTGTCGTAATAGCTGACCCATACCCGCTCGCCTTTCGGGTATTTGAGAGTACTCATATATTCCTATGGGATCGCAGCACATCAATAAATGATGCCATGATATGCGCTGCATCTACGACCTCTTCCACTGTGTTCATTCTGGAGAACGAGACACGGATGGAACTTCTTGCTTCTTCTGTGGTAAGCCCCATCGCCGTGAGCACATGACTTGGACTGGACTCGTGGCTCTGACAGGCAGACCCTGCGGCAATGCAGACATCTGCATTGTCCAGCATCAGGATGAGGGTCTCGTTATCAACGCCGTCAATTCGGAGATTAACCGTTTTCCCCGGCGCCAGAAGAGATACTCCGTTAATATGTACAGTATCGCCATCAAGACGGCTCTGAAGCTCCGTCACAAACCGTTGCTTGAGCATGGAGACTGTTGTTCTATCCTCATTCTGCTGGGCCATGGCAATCTCGCACGCCCGCCCGAATCCAACAATACCAGCCACGTTTTCCGTTCCGCCCCGCAGCCCAAACTCCTGGTCGTGTCCGCCGCAGATGAGAGGAGACAGGATTGGGATGTCCTTGGCATAGAGTGCGCCTGTGCCCTTGGAGCCATGGATTTTGTGGGCCGAGATGGATAGAAAATCACAGCCGATACTGGTAGTGTCGATGGGGTGGCATCCGGCAGCCTGCACGCAGTCCGTATGGAACAGAACGCCATGCTTCAGGCAGATGCTACCAATATCGCCCACCGGATTCTCTACACCGGTCTCATTGTTGACATACATGACGGACACCAGTCCGGTATCCGCCCGCAAAGCCCGCTCAACAGCCGCAGAAGGCACAGTCCCGTTGCCAAGCACAGGAATATACTCAACATCAAATCCTTCTTTTATAAGGCTCTCCGCAGCCCGGAGAACGCTATCATGCTCCACGGCGGATACCAGGATATGCGTGCGTCCAATACGCTTGAGGTAATCCTTTACACCATGGAATACGAGATTGTTGGCCTCGCTTCCACCGGATGTGAAAATAATGTTGCTTGGGTCTGCGCCGACGAACCGCGCTACCTGTATCCGTGACTCATGAATCGCATCCTTTGCCGCTCGCCCAAACCTGTAGAGCGTACCGGCATTTCCATACTGTGTCGTCAGATATGGCATCATTGACTCCAAGACCCTTGAGTCGATCTGCGTGGTGGCAGCGTTGTCTAAGTAAATCATAGACACCCTCCTTGCAGTTTTATAAATTATAGCATAAGAACACCCCATCAAGCATATGGAAAACCCTTGTCAGACAGCTGTTTATATCTGCTCATTTTTTCCAACACACATTGACAACCTGAGCTATGTCGCATATACTAAGTACATCTTTTAGAAAGGTGGTATAGCCACATGGCTGCAAAAAGCACAGAAGAAAGAATCGCTCTTATCGAAGGGAAAATCAGCAAGAAAAAAGAAGAGATTGAGGCTCTTGAAGCTCAAAAGCAGAAGCTCCTGCATCCCATCACTATGAAGATCGTGATGGCAAAAGCCAAGGAGGCTGGTCTTTCTGCCAAAGAAATCGCTGAAAAGCTGGGACTTGAAGTTTAACTATGTAGCCCACCCTAAAGAAGGTGGGCTACATAACATAATAAAGTGGTATTCTGTTACAAAGAACATATAGTCTACACTATGCTATCCACTCCGATAACCTTGGCTATCGCCGCACACTCGCCCCCTTGCTGCAACCCACTCTTTCCCTTTAAAGAAGATGCGATTGGAGGTTCTCAGTCTGCCAGGTTGGTGTATAGCTGATTTCGACCAAGTCATGACTGAGTGGGTCGTAGAGATATGGAAGTCCATTCGGGGCATAATAGGCAGACATATACCCATACCCACGATACCCTGAGCACTCATTGAATACGAAGTACACAACCTTGGTCTGGCTGTCATAGTACAGGTCGCTAACACCTGGAATAGCAACCAGACCTGTGTTTGATTCGTATTCTTTCGTGCCCTTGTATGTGCAAGCGGCAAGGCCCATAATAATAACAGCCAAAAGTGTCACTATAAGAAATTTCTTTTTCATATGTACCTCCAATTATCTTGGCTTTATTAGCCTTTGGGTTTAATAGCAACAGACACATCAAACCCGTTCCGAATCGCCATCGCTACTTCCATATTGAGTGCTTTCCTGATTTCGTCACTACCACCCCACCCACGAAGTGACCCTGTGACAGCCCTGATTTCCTTGGCAACAGTCTCACTTACCTTTTGATCAAAAATGCTACGAATCTTTTCTTCTACATGGCCGTCCATAGCAGACCGGAAGTAACTATCCGCCGTTTCTTGAAACATCTCACGAATATCTCCATCAGTCACACCTGCTGCTTCAATTTTCTCACGGATAGTTGCACGGATAGCAAGCCCATTGATTTCTTCCATGACCGCCTGACGAACCATTCGTCTTATTTCTTGCTGTAAATCCATAATTTCACCACCAAAGCTAAGTTTTATGTACTGGCTCCATAATAGCTCGTCCTACTTCCCACCCCGCATTAACTCTCCGCAACAGCGTTGCGGGGTTCATTCCAATTTCTAATGCCCACGCTCTAATACTTTGCCTTTTGCCATTAAACTCAATAAATCTGCCGTTCTCAGCCGGTAGGTTAATGGCGTCGTCTATGCACATCCCTTGCTTGACTCTCTTCCTTACAGTTCCTGATTTGACTTCGCTTGTTTGCAAAAAACAGACCAAGGGTTTTTCGCCCTGGTCTGTTTCCACATATACTGTATTCGTTTTGTTCTGACATTGCAGTTCAAATGTTGCCCATCTGCAATTTTCTGGCGAATATGGGCCGTCGACATCAATTCTGTCTATGGACAAATCTTCCTTATAGCCGTTTTCTTTAGCCCATTTTTTGAAGGCCAAATATCCAGAAATATCAAGTTTACCTGCGCCCCATTCATTACAGATTTTTATACCTCTGCCACCATAGTGATTATAGCTTTTGTCGTTTGTATTGTAACAACGTTTCCTCATACCAAGCCAAATATGATATAGTCTTTCATGTGAACACCCATGCTTTATCCCGGCTTTACTAAAGTTCGCATCCCTACACTTTTTACATTGCAATGCTTCGCCGCTAATTAGATGGTTTGATGCGACCATCCACTCTGTTCCGCAATCGCAACGACACAGCCATCGTTTGTGAATGCCACCCCCGCCGTCTTTATTAGCAAGACCGACTACAAGCACTTTCCCAAACCTTTCACCTGTTAAATCAATATACGGTCGCCCCACTACGTCTTACACATCCTTACATCATGAGATAAAGGTTCTGTTTTATTTTGATTGCGAAATAATCAAAACTTTTGTCGCATCATCAAGCACTTCTAAATGTGTGCCAATATATCTGTCAATTTGATCTATACCTTCCAACACTTAACTAAAGGAACGTCCTGGCTCTTGATACATACCCTTTCCCAGCTTGAAATTATTGTTCATGCCTTTCTCCGTTTCTCAATCCATTTTTCATGCTCTGTATACAGGTCAATCTTTGCCCATTTAAGAGCATTGCGGAATGAGTTAGCCAGCCCTTGATTGTCGTGACAAGCCCAACGATATGCCATAAGCATCAATGTTACACTATGTTCGTTTGGTTCCTTGATGTATTTTCCAAGGTGTATCCAAAAGAGCTCCGACATATCTCCGTGTCTCCACTCAGAAAAATCAGATGCTTTCTGGATGCTGTGACCTTTCTCATCAAGCTCTGCTTGCAGCCGTTTGTCTGCGCAATCATCGCAAAGTGGGATATATCCGTACTTTCCGTTGATTGAGTAGGTGTATTTACCGCAATCTACGCATTCCATGGGCACTCCCCCTATTCTCTCTTGTCAAAGTTATAAGTCATTCTTCTAGTCAACCCAAAGGGTGAAATTTGGAACGTCTTCCCCAGAAGAAGAGCAGTAGAACCGCCTTTCATCAGGCACCTGATTTTCCTTCATCTTGCAAAGCGCCAAGTCATAGATCCGACGTGTCGCTTCTCTCTTGGAGGTCATATCTGGCTTCGAGCTAAAATTCATCGCCGTAGTTATATCCATTTGAACCAGCGCAGGAACATCCCTCCTGGAAAACGTGGTATTCACCCAGGCCAGATACAACCTTTACATCGTCAAAGCTGGCACCAAGAGCATTCACGAACTTCAGGATATCTACATTTGTATACTCAAACGTCCTAGCATTCGTCCACCCACTATTTTTTCTATCCCCCGGGAGAACAAGGCTATGTCTGTTGCACTTATCGTTCGGACAGTCATCGGTGATATAATGGCAGGTTATCACAAAACCAGTATATGGCCAGCGAAAAATCTTGGAACTGCTCCCCTTGGATTCCTCGATTCCGATAATATCAAGATACACAGCCTGTCCATTATCTAAATGAAACGCAGTCCGAATGCGTCTATTTCTAACAGTCGCACTGCTGATATCGGTGCTACTATTTCCAGTGCCCTCAAAATACAGAACTTTTTTCAAATCCATTCCTCCAAAAGTTTATTTACCTATATCGCACCGAAGTAAAGCCCATTCCAGATGGGGACACACCCATACTCTTCTTTTCCTGTGTTCTTGCATGAGGTGTTCTGGCACAAACTGCAAAGGTTTAATGCACCTATGACAGAGTCAATATATCTCCGACAAACAGGGCGGGAAACCTCTGTTTGTGTTGCTTACCCTTGATAGCACCCGAAAAGCGTGATATAATTTGACAAATTCTATTACCGCTTTTGACAGGGGGTATAGCATAATGCTAATCAAATATATTCTAAGTGGTTTAGTTACTGCTATTGGTACTTTTGGCACACTTATAACCATAGTTTCTCTTTTTGTTGAAATCAGGGACGACGGAAAGATAAAAATTACATCTGGCAAGATGATTATGTTAATGATATTCTTATCACTTATTTCTATTGGCCTCACCGTCTCTGTACAATTAGATTGGGACAGTATTTATAAAAATGTTCTAACCGATAATGAATCACCAACTGATGACATCCTTTCAGGAAACATTGATGAAGAGACTCATGCAGTTCCAGCACCTAACGATATAATTACAGAAACAAAATATGAAATTATCTGTGATACTTCTAATTATTCTGGAGATGTAGTACTCAGCGCAAACGTTGCGAGTTGCGGAGAAACAATTACTGTAACTGTTGACGCTCATCAATTTTATTCAATAAACATCTTGGATGCAGATGAGAATCCTATAGAAATATCCGCTCCGCCTATACTTGGAAACACTATTCCATTTATTTTTGACATGCCCGCTAGTGACGTTACTATCTTCATTGAAGGAGAATAAAGCTAATCTTTCATATTCATCTTTGCGCCGCAGTTGGGGCAGTAAGGGGAAAGCAGATCATCCCCATTGCAAAGTCTGTGCGCCGCATCGTGGCACACAGAGCATTCATATCTGTCTGGAGACGGGATGAAATTTCCTGCATCTTCCCAAGTTATCCACTGCCCATGCCGTACCGGAGTAGCGTTGGCGGTGGGGATTTTGTCAATTTCATCGGAAAATTCCTGCCATTTGTCATAGGCTTCACGGTCATAGGTGTGTCTTCGCCCCCATAGGCCAAGAGGACACAGCAACTTCTGCTTCTCCCCTATTACAGCCAATACCGCATCTCTTTCAATATAATCAGCCATCTTCTCACCACCAAATTATTCTTTCATACTCGCTTATAAGCAAGATACGCAGCTTCTCTGATTGCATCAACCAGCTTTTGTGAATCCTCTGGAAATTTCTCCATATCGAGCCACTTGAGCATTTCGTTGTCTACTGGGACTAATACATCAACAACAGGATGTTGGACTTCAACATATCCTTGCACTCTGCCAGTCCCATTGCAGGATTCACATTTTTTAATTCCTCGAATCCCTGGGCCGATACCAACATATCCCGTCCCGTTACAAATTCTACACTTCATAAAATTAGCCTCTCATGTCTATCTTTGTCCCACAATTTGGACAGTAGTTCAATGGCTCGCTGTATATCTCTTCATGTCCACATCTTAAACAGACCAGTTTTGAGGTTATTCCGATATGGTATTTGTTCCAAGAACCATGCACAACATTATCTTCTCTATCACGCGAGTTCCACGCTTTTGCGGCTTGACATTGGGCAACAAATTTATTGTCATGCCACGGCTGAACGAACGCATAGTGAGACGATGCACCGCACTCCTCGCATACGATTCTGTATCCATTTTTGAGTTTCCTCACCCTGCCCTTTCCACTACAGAATGGGCAGGGTTTCAATTTTAATTCCATGGTAAAATCAGCCTTTCAATGTGCTCCAGCAATCAGAGTAGTCCGCACATTCTTTTATATCTTCGTCGAAACCATCACAAGCGCCAGAAAGAAATAGGTCGCAATTGTAGCAGGTGCTTTCTCTTCGTTCGATTGTGGCTGGTTCCACTTCTTAAGTTTTGCTGTTTGCTGTGACATCTCCTGGTAGAACTTGTTAAGGTATTCATCACTGCAAAAATACCCTTCTGAGACGGTATCTACATACTTTGTTGGAGCACCACACGCCAAACAGCTTTTTTAGTTTCCGTTACCATTACATCATCCTTTGCAAATCGGAATCCGTGATCGTCCATTTTGACCGGATAGTCGTTAAACTTTATAAAGACCCACCTTTCATGTCTTCATTTGACAGCAGCTCTTCTATATTGTGAAGCGTCGTGCTTGAAAATGTGTTCCATTTGCTAAATGCAACGTCTTCATGTTCAAGATCAACATATTGCTGCCAAGCCTCTGGATACATATTTCTTATATCTCTATGCTCTGCCAATTTAGCATTTGGGCAAAACCAGCAACCGCCTCGTTTTGAGAGATTATATGTCGGACTTAATAGGCCAAAATCTTTGCATAGCTGCTTTGCGTCAGATTCGGTAAGGCCGTATTTTTCCAAGAGGGAAATATTCCTTGTCTTGTGAAGACTTGCAAGCCGCTTCGGTTCGTCTGTTGCGATCCCCACATATTGGATACACTCTTCTTTGATAGCTTTAAAATACGCATTGAGTGCTCTAATCTTGCAGTCTCTCTTCACTGCGCAAAGACCGTTCGGCGGGAAGCCGTACTTCAAACCCTTATGCTCAAGGTGTTTTCTTGGCCTTTCGACAACTCGATTAAAGACGGACAGGAAATCTCGATCAGAGTGAATGATATCGACTTTATAACCCCATGTTTCAAACAGAGGTTTTGCCTTGTTCTTTATAAATTCAATGTGTCTTGGGTTTTCTCCGCTGATATCATGAGCCAGATCAAACATCACTTCTACAAATACAATGCTGTCGATCTGTTCATTGTGCAGGTGTGCCAAAATGATACTTGCCGTGCTATCTTTTCCACCAGACCAACTAACAGAATAGTGCATGAGGAGTATGCTATTAACAACATACCCGACACCGCTTGACTACCATTAGATTGTAACAATCCGCAAAGGCTTTGGTGTAACTTGTTCGCCACTCGCCATCGCAAAACAGTTAGGTTGCTAAAAGCTCCCTTCTTTGCACTTTTGCTGTCTGGAGCATACGCCTCCAGAAGTTGATCTCTTCTTTGTCAGTCCGGTTAATAGCGCAGTTAAGCATTGCTCTGCACTCTTCAATACTCTGCTCAATATCGCTGAGTGCTGGTATTGGTTCAACTCCACAAGAATTTCCCATGAATGCAAAATATTCAGTCCGGGCTTCTTGCATTGTCATTGTCGTCACTCCTTTCTTCCATGTCAACTTTCACCACTTTGTATTTTGTCTGCAACGGCAAAAGCAACGTGGTATTCTGTGGTGCGTGGAGCTTCACACCGATAGAACCCAATCATGCAGAACTGCCCGTTCGATAACCGGTGCCGGGAGAAGTAACCCTCGCACTCTTTATTCCATGTGAATCCATTCATATCAGTACATCTCAGAGATATCGCCACATCGAATCATATAAAGCTGCCCTATCAGAGCTTTGAATCCCTCAATAGTCACAAATCTCACTCCTTGTCAATGCTCGTTGAAAATCACCTGTTCACCACGTTTTAACGTCCAGCACCCGCCCTCAGTGATAGCACACTCGGTGCAGTTACCGTTGCATTCAACGGCATCCAGTCGGGCTGTTGTCGTTCCGTCCCGGAATCTCACATGGGCCTCCGGCAGATTGTGAGGGTTGGGCATTTCCACCCCAGGCCATGCGCTGAAAATAATATGTAAGTTCTTCGGGATATCCATGCCGCAGACAAACAGCGAGTTTACAAACTCATATCGCTTGGTGAAGCACAGAATCTCACAGTGCTGGTTCCGTTTTGCCACCTCTACCATGCGGTAGAGGTATGTAGTGCTTGGGATGTCGCCAGAAACATGAAAGCGGAAGAATCGTGACAGCATAATAGCTGCCTCGACCTCCCGCCAATAGACATCTGGATTTTCAGTTAAGACCCGCAAGTTCGTTTTATACGCCACCTCAACGCTGGGTCGGCGGCGTTCAATCCTTCGAGCGTAGCATTTCTTGATGCAGCCACACGGTCTGCAAGTGGTGCCGGATGGGAGCGACACACTTTGAATGCTTCCAAGTTTCTCGTTCCCTTTGCTGATACTTACGTTCACAGAAATACCTCCTTCTCTGCATTCGGCTCTCTGCTTCAAACAGAAACTCGTTTTGAGCCTCTTGAATTCGGAGTGAGTTCAAATTTTTATTGACCTATGAAGTCATACAAGTCGGATTTCAAGTCCGATAGAATTACTGTATAATCAGCACAGCGGTGGTGGCGGGGGTGTGGCGTCTCACGATAGGTTATGACAGTGGCGCCCCGCCATGGTGACGAATCGAATTGTGCTATCATGCCTTACGCAGTAATGTAATGACGAACTTTGGTCTTGAGAAGCGCTTTGTGAACCAATTTGCGCAGCCCCTTGCGGGCCGCATTCTTCTTTTATGATAAACTTTCACAACGAACTAATCGTCATCATGAAACTCTATTGAAAAGATAGTCCAGCATCGCTGCTGAAACGGCAGATACATTCCGCCAGATTCCGAACACAACAGCCTCGCCACTCGTTTCTGTTTGAAGCAGAGAACCGAAGTTATCAGTTCTCTGCGCCGGGGTTAGACGCTCAGGAGCGTCTGGAAGTTGGCGATAACCTTGTCGTTCTTGTCGCGGGCCTCGGTCAGCCCAGCCTTGGTCTCCGCCAAATCTCGCTGGTAGTCGTCGATTTCCTGGATGGTGTCGTTGATGTTCCGATTGATGACGCCCAGGTTGTCGATGGTGTCGGTGATGAGGGAGACGGCCTTGTCGAACTGAGCAACGTAGGCGTTGAGCCGGTTCTTCTTCTGAGCCAGCACATCCGCATCAGCAACGGAAGATTTTCTGCTGAAAGCCATATGTAGTTCTCCTTTCGTCCAGATTCGCAGGGAATTATCCCGCAAGGAAAGCGGCCATTGCATCGTCGAAGGAATCGTTGACATTGAACGGAACCGCATACTCCACCTGAGTGTTAATCAGGGCCGCGTCGATGGCAGCAGAAACCTCGTCGGCTTTGGCGATGATGCTGTGGGCGGCGGCCTTGGCCTGCGCCCGGTCGAAGTTCTCCGATGTGACGACCTCAATGTCGTAGTAATACGGCGTCTGGTTGCCCTCAGCGTTGAACTTGTAGTCCGTGCCGCGCTCCGTCCGCTTGCCGACCTTGTATCGGAGCATCATATTGATGTTCCGAGCCACAGTCTGACGGAACTTATTGGTCTCAACAGCGGCGTCCAGGTCAAACCCAATGGATGCCTTGGCCCGTCCGATGGCGGTAGTGAGCTTCTCTCGCTCATCAATGAGATAGAGCATGAAGCGCAGCACATCATCATTCTTGTGGAACTCTCCGATGTCCACCTGTTCCGTGACATCCGCCGCATCTTCGTTTGCCTTATTGCGGAGGTGGGTTTTGGCGGTTGTCAGGCAGTGCTGCACGTCTGTGAGGCTGGAGGCCGCACTGGAGAGCAGGGAGCCGAGGAAGTTCTGGTAGCGAAACGATTCTTTTAAGTTCATGGTCGTCCTCCTTGTGTGATAGTAAATGGTGGGTGCTGGGTTACACATTTACGGTGGCCAATCGGCCTTGGTATTCCTTGTTTAGAGCCTCCATCAGAAACTCTGTGTCGATACCAGTCAGCACGCTACACCATGTAGAGCGGAAGAACCGCTGCAGACTGGACATCAGCAGCTCGTCATGCTGTCTCAGCGCCGTTCGATAGTCATCTGCGGCAACGCAGACAATGGCATTGGCGAGATTCTGGTATGGATCTTCGGCGTCGTTTCTCAGTCGGGCAAGACTGATGGATGGGGACCGCATTTCGTCCCGGCCCATGATGCCTTTCTTCATATTGGCTTCCTTAATCTCCGTTCCAGATACCATCTGGGCGTATCTTGGCCATAGCGAGCAACTGAAGTAGCGGCTTTTTGGCATTGCCTTCGGTCGCCTTCCAGTAGTCATAGTCGGTTTCATCTTCGAGCGCATAAATTGCTTTCTCCAAAACCGGAATACTTTCTGCCCCACTCATTCCGTAGATGGTGCGGATACCGTTCTTTCCAAACACATTGTCCTGACAGTAGAGCTTTCCGTAGTTATATGTGATGTTCAGCCAGAGTTCTCTTGTGCCGCCGACCTCATATGTACCACCTTGCATAAAGTGGGGTTCGTCAAGCTCTATCGTGCTTCTGGTCACGGGGTCGTTCAAGGTAATGTCATAGCTCATCACACAGCCTCCTTCTTAATGCCCACGGCAGCACCACCACAGCGGAAACTTCTATGATGGTGCTGCCATGTAGCATATCCCGACGGCCAAGCGACTCGGGGCAACAAATTTATGGCCGTTTGGGTGGTTTAGCCGAGGTTGGGAGTAAGCATCACGCCGGAGCTATCGCCGGTGATGAGCTGAGGCAGCTTGCCGTCCCATTTCTCCAGATACTGCTGAGCAATCCAAGTGCCGGGCATATTCTCCAGGGCGTCACGGGTGATGGCGAGAGCATCGGCCTCTCCCTGAGCACGAAGCACTGCAGCTTCTGCTTCTACACGAGCAACCTCACGCTCCTGCTCGGCACGAGTGATAGCTTCCTGTTTCTCATTCTCTGCACGAAGAGCATTCTGTTCGGCCTGCATCTTGGCTTCAACGGCCTGCTCAAAAGCATCAGAGAAGTCGATGTCCTTAACCACGACCTGTGTGAAGTTCACATGGAACAGAGCCTCCAGCTCCTTCACCTCGTCCTGAACCTGTGCGGACAGCGTAGAGCGGTTCTCCAGCAGAGGCATGGCGCTGTATCTGGCAAACACGATTTTTGCACGCTCCTCAACAGCCGCCACCAGCTTGGTCTCCATAATCTCGTAGGAGCCGTACTGCTTCACAATGTCCATAGCACGACTGGCATCGGGCTCGTACTGATACTCAATGGCAGCGGTCAAAGGCTGGGCGTCCTTGGTGTAGCTGGCAAAAGCCGCCTCACGAACATGAACACGCAAGTCCACAACCTCGATGGAGTCAGAAATGGGGTTCACAAAGTTCAGACCACCAGAGATGGCATGGTCAACCCTGCCGAACGTCTTAACAACGCCAACCTCGGTCTGGTCAATAATCTTGATACCTCCGACCAGCATAGCGATGGCGAAGATAGCCACACAGCCTCCGACCAGAACCCAACGAACGACACCCAGGGTGTTCCTGGCTCTGCGCTCGTACTTGTCCTCCGGGCTGAGCCCCTTGCGAATGGCGGTTGTGACAGCGAAGCCGACGATGGCGATAATTGCGAGAATTACGAGAAGAACAATCATTTCCATTTACTCCTTTATGTAGTAGGTTTTTCTTCTACATGTCCCAAAACTCTTGGGAAGTATACGCGAGTTTCCATGCGCTCTTCGACCTTTCGGGTCTTACCCAGCGCTTCGCGTACCAGGTTGTATAGATTTTTGCCCCTGTCGCTTTCGAGAAATTCTACGAGCGGCTTTAGTACCTCAACGGTGTCTTTACACTCCCGGCGGGCCTGTCTGCATTTCGCAATCTGCGTCGCTATCTTGGCTCGCTCTTTGTAAGCGATGTTATCAAGCTCCAGCTTATGGAGGTAGTCCTGCGTGAGTCTATCCATGCGGTTTACCTCCTCGTAGTTCCAAGCATAATCCTTGGACGCATCCTCCATCATCTTAACGAAGTCGCTGATAACAGAGGAAAACTTAGGTGCGCTGCACTTCTTTGCCATCTACAGGGCTACCTCCCTTCGCCTATCCTTCTTCCTCGACAACCTGATGGTCATCAGTGTCCGACCAACTGTAATCACTCATAGGAAGACTCTCGGCGATGTCGATTGCTTCGGACTCGCTGTCCGCCTCAACTTCGGTAAAGCCGTACCGAACACACATCATGTTGTACTTCATCTGCTGCTCTCTCCTTTACATCAATTTCCAAAAATAAATGAGAAAATCTCATTTTCGGATGCCACATCAAAATCAGGATAATTCGGCTCTTCCTCAGCAATGCACTCAACTGCTCCGTCGTACCAGAACCAATGGCCATCTTGCTCCTCCGGCCCATCTCCTGCGTCTTCTACTATCTTGATACAGTCATCGTCTACGGAGAGCACAGTCACGATTTGTCCGCACCATTTCCCCATCTTGAGGTCTTGGTCTATATACGGTACGTCCGCTGGATCGTCAACAATTTTGACTTTCATTCCTGGCCTCAGTTTCCGTGAATCAATCACCTACACCACCTCCTGCCCATAGGAGGGCGTCGGGAGCATCTTGTGCAGGTTGCGCCGGTGCATTGCTTCAATCTTGGCATCCACAAGCCAGTTCCCTGACGACCCCTCCTCGATGTACTCATCGAGCTGGGCGTAGGTGAAACCTAGGTTATCCTCGTCCGTTTTGCCGCACAGACCATCGGCGGGAGTCTTTTCCACCAGCTCTTTCGGAATGGGTAGCTCGTACCCAACCATCTTCACATCAGAAACCGTGAGGTTGGCCAGGGGTCTGAAGTCCCCGGCACTATCACCGAACTTGGTGGAGTACCCCACATAATCCTCGGACTTGTTGCAGGTGTTGGCCACCCGGCCACCATTCGGCAGAGATTGAGCGACTGCATACAGTGTCGCCATGCGGAGCCGAGGCGGGAGGTTAACCTTGGTTTGCTCAGAAACGCCGTCCTGAAGTCCAGCGCCGACAGCCGCCATCAGCTTGCTGTACGCCCCGCTGATGTTGACGATAATGTGCTGGATACCAAGCTCTTTGACCACCCTGACGGAATCGGAAATATCCTTCTGGATACCATTGGGCATCAGTACGCCGAAGACCCGGTCTTTGCCAAGAGCCTCTACACACAGGGCGGCGACAATTGTGCTGTCTTTGCCGCCGGAGATACCGACAACGGCGCTGCAATCGGGCCCATTCTTCTCAAAGTAGTCACGAATCCATTGGACGATTGTGTCCTTCATTTTTTTGGGGTCACGGGGAGTACGAATCATGGTTACTGCACCTCTTTCTCAACAATCTCCCAGCAGTAAATTACGGCGAGTTCACCAAAACTGCATGTATTTCTGCCGAGATGAATCTCACGCTCTTCCTCCCAGGTCATGTCTTCGTCCCAGAAGTCTGCGTCGTAACACGCTTTTATGTCGTCGGCATCAGCTCTCATATCAGAGATGGCGTCATCGACTTTCCTGTAAACTTCCATAATCTCGTTGCCCTCGTTATCGGGGGTGTCCCAATAACGGTGTAAAATATAGACCGTCATGTTAAAGCCTCCACAACTCGACTGTGTAGTCATGGCCGAGAACCTCGTCGATGAGATTGTAAACAGTTTCCCAGTTCCCTCCGCCAAGCCCGCACCCAATCTTATAGGTCATGGTAATCATTTATCCAGTGGAAATCATCTTTCTCAACTGAAGCAAGCACTTTTCAAAGGCTGCATAGTCTGTGAACTGCTTCCCGTTGTAGCCATATTGGTCCTGGGAGAACAGATTGCATACAGCCTGTGAGTCAATGTCGCTCTCCCCAACAGGGTGGTCTTCCTTGTAAACCATCTGGACTTGGCCAAGAAGTGGGGACTTGGAAACTCCAAGCCTCTCCTTCTCTTGCGCCCCTTCGGAGCACTTGACCTTGTACCGCTGATACACTGTTGGGTATTTCTCCCTCATCTGCCTCGCAACGCCGCTGCCCATTTTGCCCTGGCAGTTCACTTGGTGGCAGATATACTTGGCGTTTGTGGTAAACAGATCGCTGTCTACAACTTTGACCGCCATCAGAACTGCCCCCTGTGGAGGTTCCGGCGCACCTCGTTCAGCGTGTACTGCTTGATGAAGTCGCCGTTCTTAAACACCGTCACAAGTTCGTTGTCCTTCTGAGCCTCCGACCAGGTCAGGCCGTCCTCATAGTGGTAGTCACCGTTTGGGTAGTTTTTATACACCCGACAGCACCCACGCTGGGACTTCTTGAAATGTCCCGTGTCGGTCTTGGGGTTCTTAAAAATCATAATGGGGTTACCATCGGCATCCTCGGCATAGGTCGCCTTGACGGCAATACCGAAGGTGTCGCGGGTGTAGGGGGCATATTGCCTTTCTTCCCCGTCCAGAGTCTCCAGGCACTGCATAGAGAAGGAGCCGACGCCCAAGGAAACATTGTTGACGGCAAACCCGTTGGACTCCAGAATCTGATAGATTTGCTTGCAGCGCTGGGGTGTGATGCTATCGCCATACAGGGCTTTGACGTGCGGGTTCAGCACCTTGAACCCTTTACTGTTCACTGTTCCGCCGAAAATATCCCACAGCTTAAACGCCGTCTCGGTCACGACCTCGACGGGGTCGCCGCTGTCCCCACGGATAAGCAGACATCCATCGTGCGCCAGGATCTCATCCTTGAGCTGCGGAAGGACGTTGTTCACCAAATTCCAGTAGTCATAGCTGTCACTGACCATAGAAAAGTTCTTATTGGGGTAAATCTCTGTCAGCAGACGCCGGATATGGGTGATTTCGTCACCGTCCATGGCAAAGTTGGAACACATCACGCTGTGTTCTGTGGACAGGGCGCCGTAGGCAACTGGCTCCTGTGCGCAGTCGCAGTTGTAATTGTTCTCCAGCCAAATGATGGCGGGAACTGTGGCGGTGTTCAGAAAGCTAAGGCAGAACGCCGCAGAGCTCTTGGTGGCGCTCTCGACACTCTCTTGCCCGCGCATAGAAAAATCGCCAAGGAGCTTTGCGCGAACCACACTGTCATCACAGGTGCGCTCAGCAAACTCGTTGACGATTTGACGATAGCGATAGCCAACCTCGGCAGAAATTTGGGTGTGCCACATAGTGCAGGACAGCATGGTCTCGATGGAGTTTACCAGCCACACAAAGTCTGGATGAGTATTGGAAATCTCAATCTGGGGCACCTTGACGTTGGTGCGGACACCTTCTGGAACAGCACGAATCTCCAGCGGGAGATATCCCAGGTCATGCAATGCCTTCAAACGCTTCTCCCCAACACCATCTGTGTTGATGGTGGCGTTGAGTACACGCTTGTACTCATCGAGGACGTCCTTCCACTCCCTTTGGAAGAATTGGGAGTTGAACGACACAATAAGATACTCTTTGATGAATGCCTGCAGACCAAACATCGTGACCTTGTCAGTGTCTCTCAGCCGGGTCATACGGGGAGTATAGTAGGAAACCATCTTGATCAGGGTTTGTGGATACTGTTCTGCGTGAGCTGTTTTGTAAAAGTCCAAGCAGAGCATGGGATTATAGGTCGTGCTCATTTCTCATTATCCTCACTTTCAGCTTTCTTTTTCGCATAGTAGATTGCAAATACAAGAGGAGCTACAATGAACCATAGAGCCATAATCCATATGGGCAGATAGTACATATCTTCCAGGGCTGTGTAGCTGTCCTCTTTATGCATCAGATAGTAGTAGAAACCACCAAGCAAGGAACCTATGAGAATGTAGATGGTGAGAAGCAAAATGATTAGAAACGCCATATTATTACCTCAAAAGTGAATTTTTTGAACATATCCGCATTTTTTGCAACGGTATATTTCTGTGTACCCCATGGGCATATCTCGTGAAAACCAATTAGAATAATTGGTGATCCTTGCGATATGTTCCCACTCGTGTTTGCAGAAAAGTGAACGGATATAATTGATAAGCCACCTCAATCGCCATCACCTGCCTTGAAGTTGTAGATGGGCTTGATAACCGCATCCACGCTTACTGTTGGCTCGATATTCTTTACAATGTCCTCCATGCCCTTGTACGCCATAGGACACTCGTCCAGGGTGCTGCGGTCAACGGATGTGGTGTAGATGCCCTCCATCTCCTTCTTGAATTCAGAGACAGTAAAGGTTTCTTTGGCGGCGCTGCGGCTCATCAGACGGCCAGCACCATGCGGAGCGGAGAAATTCCAGTCCTCGTTGCCCTTGCCGGTACAGAGCAAGCTGCCATCCCTCATGTTGATGGGGATAAGCAAGCGCTCTCCGGCCTGAGCGGAGACAGAACCCTTCCGAAGAATCATGTTGTCGATGTCAATATAGTTATGGATGGTGGTAAACTGCTCCTTGACGTGGAAACCCATGCCTTTGATAATGGTGTCCATTATGGCCTGCCGGTTCAGTTCGGCAAACCGCTGGGCAATCCTCATGTCGTGGAGATACTGGTCAAAAAGCACACCCTCCACATACGCCAGATGCTTTGGAACTGGAGACCGCTTGGATTTCAACCGCTTCAAAGCGCCCTGAATCTCGTTTGCACGGCCAGAAGCCTTCAGCGTTTCAATCACACTGTCGATTTCTTCCTTGCTGTAAGAAATCAGGGCGTTATAAGCCGCTTCCTGGTAGTGGTTCGCAATCTCCAGCCCAAGATGGCGGCTGCCGGAGTGGACAACAATGTAAATGCTGCCTTCGTCATCCGTGTTGGCCTCGATAAAGTGGTTGCCGCCACCCAAAGTGCCGATGCTGTTGTATGCACGGTCTATGTTCACCTTTTTGGCACAGCAGAGCCCCGAAAGGTCAATGCTATTGGAGAACCTGTGAGCCTTGGTGCGGATGTTGAAACCGGAGGGGATACCTTCCCTGATAACCTTGTCCAGCCGTTCGGGCTCGATGTGGGACTCTTTGATGCGGATGGTCTCCATACCACAGCCAATGTCAACGCCGACGAGGTTCGGACAAATCTTGTCCCTGATGGTCATCGTTGTTCCAATGGTGCATCCTGCACCTGCGTGGATATCGGGCATCATCCGAATCCGCTCTCCTTCGGCATACGGCTGGTTCAGCAGGCTGATGACCTGCGAGATTGAGGATCCGTCAACCACGTCAGTGAACACCTTAGCAGTCGCATATTTCCCCTGTAGTTCAAGCATTTGCGTCACCTCTCAATTCATTGGAAAACCGCTTCTCTAACTCAAACACGCCGCGAGGCTCCCCTTTGTAGAATCCCTTATACGGCCTGTCGATTTTCATCTGCAGCGCTTTGAGCTTCTCCCAACACTGGGGCAGATAAAGGTAGATGTTGCGGAGTTCCTTTAGATTCTTGTTTGTGCAGCACCAGCACGAAACACGGTCAAGGATTTCGTACAGGTCGATTTGCCCACTGTCGGCCACCGGAGACTCCTCCATCCAGTGAATATTGCGGTCATAACAGTATCGCAGACAATCTGATTCTGTCATGCCCCAATCCACCAGCGGCAGTCGTCTGGCCTCCGACCATTCCTTGTCAAATCGCTGTGTCTCATCGGCTGCTATGCCAACATAGTCGATAGTTTCGACACCAAGAGACTGTTTGAATCTCTTGATTGCCCTTGTTTTCTCTGATGTGCCCCACCTGCACAATCCGCCGCACCATCCATACCCGAAGTGCTCGCCCTTATGTTTGCTGATAACTTTACGTTCAAGCATAGAGTGTAGGAACGGTTCTGCTGGATGCAATTCCACAAACTCTACCCCATTCTGAGCTAACAACGGCTTTACCTTGTCTCTGATATGGTAGACTGCGTCAAACTCCATGCCAGTATTGTAGAAAACTACGATGTCCAGCGGAAGTTTTTCCTCCAGGAGACGCAGCATCATCGCCAGGGAATCTTTGCCGAAACTAACGCTTGCTATGTATTTCATACCGACCACAACCATATCTGGCTGAGGTCAACCGCCTAATCCTCCCAAGCTACTCGCCGCTGGCTTTCACGCTGTAACAGGCAGCTTTACCGTATGCTTATCAATCTCACACGAACCTGGTTTACCAGGATTGGTATTACTCCCTCCCTTTGATTACGGTAATGTTCTCATGCTCACCACGGTAGATGCTGTCGGTGGTGAAAACGTGGCAAATCAGGCCATCGGTCAGCACCAGCCCATCGAAGATGGCGTTTTCGCAGTGGGACACATACAGGTAGATGTCCTTGGCTCCGGCCTCTTTTAAAGCCCTTGCTGTATGGGTAAACGTTCCGCCACGGGAGCAGATATCGTCCACGATGAGGACGTGACGCCCCTCCACCTTTTCTGTAGAGGTTAGCTCCAACCGCTCAATCTTGCCTGTGCGCCAGTCCCTGTGCTTAATGCCGAAGATGTACTCAGCTGGCATAAGCTCGGAGTACCTTTGGGCGGCACCTTCGTCCGGGTAACAAAGCAAGAGGTTTTCCACGCCAATGGCGGAGATTGCTCTGCCGATATACCAATCGGGCTTGATGACATATACATTGTTAATGAGAGCTGTTGCAACATTGGAATGCGGGTCAAGCACCGCAACATGACAGAAGTGGAGCGCATTGATGAAGTCAGCGAACCACTTCAATGTAAACACCTCGTCGCCATTTTTAACCCTGTCCATTCTGGCATTAGGAATATATGGCATCATAAGTTGCACGTGGGTATCCGGTCCCATAATAGAGCGGATGTGGTTCACAAGGTACCACACAACCATACACTCGCTATCATTGTCGTACTTCCAGGTGATAGTCGGAATGCTGTCACACTCCAGCCCCGCCAGATCGAAACGGAATGATGCGGTACCATCCGGGAACTGTGTGGTATTGATTCTTTTCCCATTAAAAAAAACCATATCTTATCCCTCCCAGTTCTCAATGTTCACTTGGCACATCTGCATGGCCCGCAGAGCATTCTCATGGCTCTCCGGCGTCACACCGGCGCAGCAGGCGGCATCCACCGTTACCTTGACCTCCGGCAGAAATGCCTTAACCAGCAGAGCGTTTGAGATGACACAAATGTCGGTACACAGACCGATCAGGACAATCTCCTCGATATCTGCATCGCGGCTCTTATCAACCAAGTACTCGCCCAGCTCTACAGAACCAAACGTAGGTTTCATCACAGAGCGAATTGAGGCGATGCCACGACCCTTGATAACAGCATACACTCTGTCGTCCAACTCCCAGCCTGGAGTGTTTTGGACGCAATGAGTGACTGGAAGAATACTACCTTCTTGTGTGTCCAAGTAGTTCGCCTGATGGGTGTCCTGAGTCACGATGATTGCGCCATCAAACTTCTGGATTTTCTCACATACTGTAGGCACAATATCCTGAGCCTCGGCAGTCCCAAGAGCGCCATCCACGAAGTCCTTCTGCATATCGGTAACAATCAGTAAGCGCATAGACTTTCCTCCTTCATATTGATATGTGCATGTGATATAAAAATTGTGGGGTGAGCAGTTGCGGAATTGCTCACCCCACTGAAGTTGGCTGTCATCTGTACGCCATTGCCCGAAGCATTAATAAAAGCGAGGGCAAGGCGTATGCACTGAGCGACGCTTTTTGCGTAAGTATTTATCCAAACAAGTTAAAAACCCCGTTTTTATCTTGTTTGGATAAATGGTTACGGTCAAAAAGCGAAGGGCCCAACCTCCTTCTTCTGCCTTTGGCGAGAAGATGCCACAATAAGGCACCGAACCGGTTATTATGTATATGTGACAGATATTCAAAACAGCCAACTATCAAAAGCGGCGTGGCCGCTGATGACCGAAAGTTAAAAAGGGATGGCAGGTAACATATCATCGTCAGATATACTTCTCTGCGTCATAACCCGACAAATAGTAACCAGTTCAGCGCTACACATACGCATCAGTTCAGATACAGAGAAATCTTCATCTATGACAGGAGGGTCAGACGGTTCATACTCGGACTCAGGGCCAGTAGAGAAGAAATCACCCTCACTTGTGTCGAAGTTGTCCTCATCCTCGTTTTCCTCCTCTGCATCCCATATGCCGTACTCGTCCATCCAGTCAAGGACTCTGTTCTTGTAGTCCTCGAAGTCGCTGTTGTCCAGGCCGACATAGTCGAACGTCCCGTCACTCCGATAGTAGTCGTAACCGGTGGGGATACCCGAAAGAAAGTCACGGATGCTTCGCCATCCGTAATCCGTATTGCAGATATCCGAACCGACATAGTCATCAAGCTCATCTTCGTTAATGATGTCCTCACAAATATAACAGTCGTATTCCCGGCAGAGCTCAATCAGCTCGCCCCATTCAGTGACATAGTCTAAAAAGTAGTTTCTTGTCAAGCTGAGCACTTCCTTTCGGTAAAATATATCGGAACTGCGGTTTTTCTTTGCTTAGTGTGCATCGCCCTGGCGGACTCGAACCACCCTCACCGCAAGCATCGGCTCACAAATGCTTAACACCATGCACAAGCAGACGACAGAAAGGAGTTTCTGTAAGGCGGCTCACACCTACCGCCTGGAGCTGGAACTCGGAATCGAGCCGAGACTAAAGCTGTACGAAAGCCTTGTTCTCCCATTAAACTATTCCAGCAGATGGAGCTGGTAACAGGACTCGAACCTGCAACCCTCGGAGTACAAAACCGATGCTCTACCAACTGAGCTATACCAGCAGAAAGCCGCCAAGCAATAAGCTGGGCGGCGGGGTCGGCCGCTTAGATTGTCACGCGCCGCATATCGGCCCCGATTGCGGAACTCTGGCGCAGTTTTCAGCAGCCGTGGCAGGAGTGAAAGGAGTCCAACCTTCGTCTGACGGTTTTGGAGACCGCTATGCTCGCCGCTACACCACACTCCTATACACAATCATATATTGTACATTTGCAATCCACATGGAGGAATCCTTCCTGAGATCCGGAGTTCCATGCTGCCCTGGGGCCGGGCTCACTTTGTTGGATGACCATTTTAGATTTTCCGCGAAGCCTAACGGTTGTGCCCCAATATAGAGCATCCGACCAAGCAGTCTGGGCTACCATAGGCGCCTGCAACAGTGCGTGCCTATGGCACTCCATTTTCTATCAATTTGGTACTTCTGCCTTTGGCGAGAAGTATACTCTTTACAGAGCATTATCCATTGCAAATGAAGTTGTTCCTGTAATCTTTATATGGAATACAGCTCATCTGGACACTCTGAGGGGGGTGCCAGAGAGAACTGAAGAGAGGTGCGAGTGGGTTCCTCTCTATTGTGTCCCAAAGGTTTTGAGGGTAGGCACTGCGGAGCCACCTTGGTGGCGCATCTCTACGCCGATTTGGATCCTGTTACGGCAGGTTATCTTGAGGCACCCCCCCGCTCCAGCCTTCTACCTTCGTGTCACTTCTGCCTTTGGCGAGAAGCACTGCATAGCAGTTAGTGCATTACAGGGATGGCCGTTTAACCTCCAGCGGCAAAGGGCTTTGTTATCTTAAATCTTCTTTTATTGTGCAGATGACATCGACGCCCAGCTTTTCATTTGCATGACGAACAATGGCATCGATGGCCCCGGGTTCGACCATTCGGTAGTAGCTATGCAGACCCTGCATAGCCATAATATCTTCTCTTGGCCACTCCACACCGTTCCGTTTGTCGTTGATGTAGTTGTACATCATGGACTGAAACTGACGCTTTTTCTTATAGCCGACCGTTATCTCGTTGTCCTTGTTCAGCATCACGCCAAGGTTCCAGTTGCGCCCAGCAGAAGAACCGTACCGGGTCTTGCTGGCGTTGATGGAGAATGGGGCATCAAAACTCTTGAGTGTATCCACGACCAGCATTTCAACCTTATGAACATCAAAGTCGTATTTGGACGAAATGATAAAGTCGTCGGCGTACCGTGTGTAGACAAATTGCTGTTTGTCGTAATCACGGAAGGCTTTCGAGAGCTTGAAGTCCACCGGAATCATCATCACGTTGGTGATGAGCGGGGAGATTGGGGTGCCCTGCGGAAGCCCGCCGTCGAGAAATGCCAACTCCAACGCTTTGTGCAGTTGCGCTTTGCCTTCTGGAATCTTGGCGACCTCGCTGAACGGGAAGACCATAGAGAACATGAACATTACAAAGTCCAGGGTTGTACTGCCGAAGAAATTGTGCAAGTCCAGCTTCGCAAACCACTTGCTCTGGTTGGATTGGTGCCGCTTGACCGCATCCACCGTGCAGCGATGCTTTATATATGCGAATGCAGATGTGTGATAGAGAGTGTGAAAGTCCTCCTCATACATGGTCTTCTGCCTGCGAAGTGCGTCCATCAGCTCAGGCTGAGGGGCGTTGATGTGACGGAGACCGCCGGATTTCTTCGGAATGCAGAAGGACTTATAGAGTTCGTGCCGCTTCTTCCTCCTCAGTTCCTCAGTGGACCGATTATATCGGGTGAGCTTTGCGATGAGGGAGTCAACATCAATGCGGCTAGTGAAGTGATCGCTCGCCCGGTCGAACTCGTACGTTCTCGTGTTGGAGTCACCGGTGTTGACAATCGTCGGGCCTTTATAATCCTGGAACAGAAGCTCCTCCAATGTCATTTGGTGGAACATTGGAGATTGCCTCACTGTAATGTAAACCATCGGTATGCCTCCTTTTCAGAAGTGACTGTAACCTATATGAAACTGCTGCCTGTTGCTATTAGCGAAGTCGTCTTGCTTCCGCGTTTCAATGAGTTCGAGGTGATTCCTCAGACTCGGTCTAAAGCTGAAGCTATTGTGGCACAATGCCAGGCCAGCCATCAACCCTCATCTCTGGCTGCTCATCGCACCAATGAATTCTCAGTGGCCACTCAAGCTTGATTGCCATGCTCCCGTCCCACTTCGCAGCTAATTGGTACTTCTGCCTTTGGCGAGAAGCTCTCTTGAAAAGAGATATCCGTTACAGTTGGCACTGTTAAGGTTGCGCCACACCTAAGAGCTCAAAAAACTCGTTGTCGGTAAACAGCTTGACCTGTCTGCCTACCTGTTTAACCCAGCAGAGCCCGTTTTCGTCCATCTCCAAAACCGTATCAGGGTTCATCGTACAGACTGGACGTAATCCAGAGGAGCTGAATGGAGCTCTGTATCCCATCTTGCCGCTGCGATTCAGGATGGCGGTACCGAATTCGTTCTTATCGGACAACCAGAATTCGATGTATGAACCTGAGTCAAAGTCTCTGCACAGGCCACGATTGTAGATGTAGTTGTCTGTACCGTTCGCTCGAATCCCCTTTTTGTAGAACAGTTTGAATCTATTTCCCCCAACAAGGTCGGCATACGCAGGGAGCCTCACCAGCGACTCCATCGCTCCTCCTGGTGTGTGAAGCAGTTTCTTCACGAGGCTGTCGATTTCATAGTCCTCAAAGTGATGGAGAAATCCGCAGTGATTGTGGTACGCATCGGCAGCCTGACACACATTGTTTCTATCGGGAGGCTCATCGCTTTCATGGGTAGGGTTCCACCAGTCCTCATCGTCTGTATTCAGGAACAGCATGATATTGGATTTCCCATAATCAAGGTTGCCGATTATTCTGTCTTGTGCATACTCGCTCTGACGCTCTCTTGCATCAAAACAGATGTAGTCAAGCACCTTGGCGGCAATAAAATCGCCGTTTGGCGTTGCTTTCAACCACATAATCGGAAGGATTTCGTCGGTGCTTACGCCATACTGTCCAAACAACAGCTTTGTTCCAACCTTTATCTTACCGACCGTCGTCTCCACTATAGAGCCCACCTCCTTACTGCACCTGCTGAAACATTAAAACGCCAGCAGGTCGAAGTTGAACACGTCCAGAATCAGGAGCTTCTTCAGTCCCTTGCCGTTGATGAAGTTCACAAAGTTGGCGACACCCAAGGCGCAGATAGCCCGCACCGTCGGAGCCACGCCCAAGGTGATGCCGCAAGCAGACACCGGCGTCTCGTCCTTTGCTTCGTCGTGGGAGAACTGCATGGAGTTGAGCAGGTCTTTCTTCATCTTGTGGTCAGACCAGTCGGCGGCGTAATGCTGGGCGGACTCCAGCAGAGTGCGGAAGTCCAGCATAGCCTTGATGAAGGGGTTGTCGAAGTGCTTTTCAACAATCTGCCGCCGGAGTTCGATGTTGTCCACACAGAGGAACACATAGCCGTTGAGCTTCTGCCCATTCCATCCATCGGTATGTAGCTTGATACCGTCTTTCACATCGGGGTTCAGCTCAAACAGGATGTCCGCTAAGGACTCCACCTTGGAGCGCCCCACGTCCTGCTGGCGGAAAATCTGGTTGGCCAGATTGTGGGGGTTAACCACATCCATATCCCACAGGTCGATATTAGTCAGTCCAAGACGCACAAGGTTCTCAGCGATGGTTGCACCGACCGACCCGCACCCAATCATATGGATGCGGACGTCAACCTTTTCAGGCTGAAAATACTCGTAGCTTTTCGATAAATCCATGTCTGTACCTCCTTATGTCACGTTCCAAGCGGTGTAAGGGTTGTCATCCTCTTCACCAAATCCGGGGATAGCCTGCTGAGAGGCGTTCTTGCCGTACCAACCGGCCCCAATCCGTGTCCGTGGCTTTTCTCCGAGGCCGAGAATGGGGGTGATAGGGGCAGTCTGGCTCTCTGCTGTCGGGGAAAGCGGATTGTATGGGCCAATTCCATCCGTAGGCTTGGCCGCCGGTGTGGTAGAAGCATAGGAATTGCGATGGGAGTTGTAGGAATACGACCGCTCTTTGACCATGGACTTGGCATCGGTCAGGAACTCATCCAGGTCTCCCACCTCATCCAGAATACGGACGGTCACATCACCGTTCTCAAACAGCGTATTCTCCTTCATGTCGTAGACCTTGATATTGCTGGCAAACGACTTGTTCCAAATCATAAAGATGTAGAAGTCGTTATCACCCAGCATCTGGAGAATTTCCTCCTGATGGTTCAGGTCTACACTGGAGGGTGTCGGAGCCATCCGAACATGGCTGTGCCCCTGCATACGGATAGCGTCAAACCGCTCGTCCTCGACGTTCTCCATCAGCCAGGTGGCGTACTTTTCGGTGTCCATCTCCACCGTGGCCGCAGAAACCTCCTGCGGATAGACCAAGATATCAGTGATGATGTACTCGCACTCGTGACCGTTGGGGGCTTCCTCGCCCTCCGCTTCTCCCAGCCGGTGGGCGACGCCGTGCCATGCAACCTCCTTGTCAAACTCGTTGATAAGAATGACCATTTTGGCCCAGGCGGGCGGGGTGAAGAACACCTTCGCCTTACGGTCGCCGCTGGAAAAGGTCTTGGTGAAATTCAGCTTTCCGTCAGAGAGCTTAACGAGCTGCAGCGCCTTCTCAAAGTCGCTGCGGCACTCCTCTATGTACTCAGGTGTCATCTTAATCAGCCTGCTCATCCACCGTTTCCTCCTTTTCTGCTTTCTCCCCATTTTCCTTCGCCTCCTCTGTGGGCTTGTCCTGCTCCTCCAGCCACTGGATGGCCTGCTCTGCCTTGACGACGCTGCCATCGGGGAGTTCAATGCACTTGAACCCATTCCAGAAGGTGTCCATAAAGCTTTCCATGACAGCTGAATCGCCCCAGTTCAAGCTCTTGCAGGAGGCAACACACTGTTCCACAGCGGCGATGTAGTCATGCTTCCGAAGCATATCATTGATAGCTCGCTGGTAGTTGCCTAAGCATTGGTATCTATTGATGTGCGTGTTCGGCATATATCCATCAAACTCAAACCCAAAGTCGTGGTTGCGGAGCGCCTCAACACTGCCGTTCAAAGCAAAACGATAGGCAGCACAGAATCGAATCTTCAGCCTCGGGTTATCGCTCACAAAAATCTCCGTCAGAAGTTTTTCTGCCTTTGCGGCACCAGACTCGCCTCGATGAGCCAGGCCGTAGTTATAGGCAAAGCTGTTGTGGTTTCGTATGATGCGCTCCGCCATGTCACTGTCGAAGTATTCCAGATAATCCTTAACGGCGAAGTACATATCGGTGTTGGTCACCCGCTCCAGAACCAGACGCCGGTTGCAGAGGAAATACTCCATAATTTCGGACTGGCCACCCTCGGCAATCTTCGCTTTCAGCCCCATCAGCCGGATACAGTTATCGTTCCGGTGCCGGAGGCAGTCGCCGATGGAGTTGTTCAGTTCGATAATCCTTGCGTCATAGGAGTCGATTTCTCTCTGAACCCTATCACACTCCATCTTTTCAAACCTGCTCTCGAAGCCGTTGAGCAACTGGCGAATCCGGCCAGACCGGAAGTCGTACTTCTCGGCCATTTTGGCAAGACACTGGTTGTACTTATCGGGGTTGGTCTCCCGCATGGAGTAGACCAGAGCCAGTTCCTCCTCGGTCATACCGGCCTCCTGGTCTAAATACCAAGGCATCATGGCCAGAATAGTGACCTGGAGATAGTGCATCTTCTTGTTGTCCAGGTTCTTCACGAACACGATGGTGCTTTTCAGCTCGGGATTGATGTAACAGTCCAGGTCGAAGGACTTGCGATAGAACACCTTCAGCTTTTCCTGCCGGTGGTATCCATCGTAGACAGAGGTGAACTTCTTTTCGATTGCCCCGAAGCTCGCCTCATTTCCTTCCTGATTGCCCTTCAGGCTGTGGATGATGAGCTGACCTCTATCAGAGAGATAGTAGTTGCCGCAGATGGCGCCGACGGCCCGCTCATCGGAGACGCCACGAAGAGCTCCGGCATTGAAGTTGGACGACCCAAACACCAGGTTGATACGGTCTTCCTCGCCCATGCGAGGTGCCAGAAGGGCACGGAGCGTGGCAAGGAACGAGATATCTCCCCTAAAATCCGAGCCTGTTATGTTCTGGAAACAGGCATTGGCTGCATCCGTTGTGAACGGAGTCTGCGTGATATTCTCCTTGAACATAGAAACACCTCACTTATTATTGCATTATTGTGGAAGAAGCTGAACTCGAACCAGCAAAGAGGCGCTACCTCTGGGTCAAAATTCCCCTGCGTCTAACCATTTCCGCCATTCTCCCATGAGTAGTCGTCCGGCTCTCGCCAGGCGGCTACGGTGTATCAGGCGTTGTCAGCCTTAACGACGTTGAGCAGGAAGCACTTCTCGGTGATGCCGTGCTGGGCGAAGGTCTTGTCCAGGTCGCCGGGGTTCAGGCTGGAGCCGTCCAGGTGCATCACGCCACGGGTGTAGTCCACGCCGTTGGCCTCCAGGGCGCTGCGCAGGGTGGTGTTCTCGTCGATGATAACGCTCTCACGCTTGACGTTGTTTCCGATAGTGACCTTAATCATGATTCAGTCTCCTTTTATGTATTGATTTTGTTATGGAAGAATGGAGCGCCCTTACGGGCGCTCCCGCTTGGATACCACGCCGAAGCGTGGGCAGGCGGCGTTACGCCTACCGGCAGGGGAATCAGCCAGCGACGGAGATATTCTCCATCACGGTGGCACGCTGGGTGGAGATGCCGGACAGAATCTCGGGCAGCTTGGCCTCCAGGGTGTTCAGGTTCATCAGAGCAGCGCCCAGGGTGTCGGCCACCCAGTCCTTGGCCTTCTCGGTGGGCACACCCTGCATCACCATGGTAATGACGGCCTTGCCGTCGGAATCGGCCTTGCCGAAGGAAGCGCCCACACTGTTGATGCTGCCGGTGCCGGTGGTGGTACCCAGGGCAAAGATGGGCTCCTTGCCGTCCTCACCGCCCATCAGGGTCAGGGCCTTGGGCTGGTACTTGGCGACGGTCTCGATGTCCTTCAGATTAAGCTCAGACTTGACGACGACGGCGTCCCCTGCGATTACGATTTTTGCCATGATACATTACTCCTTTTTATCAAATATGTACCCCTATTGGTTGGTTATCCACCCACACCACGAGGAGGTTGGGGCCATGTGGGCATAAATCCCCGCCGGGAATCCGGCGGGGTGCTTACGCCAATCCTTACTTCAGTGTAAACCATACCTGTCCGACAATCAGGTAGACTCCGCACGAGTATGCTCGAAGCTCAATGCGCCAAGGTATGCCAAACCGCCAAATCATTCGGGAGGGCATAACCGATTAAACGCGGCAACATCCACATAGGCTTTGTCGGAACCAATGTCGCCAAACGCTTTCGCAGCAACTTCTTTCTTAATAACCAGGAATCTGCCAGTCGGATAAATCCCAGCCTGGGCTTCAACCTGACCCCGGTCATTCGGGTGGTTGGTGGCCTCCATCAGTGTGAAACCACGAGCCATACCGGCCCGACAGCAGTCACACGGCTCATAATCCAAAACCACATTCTTCGGGGCTTCTATGTCACCCGGCAGTTTGCCGATCAAAGCAATTTCGCCCCGCTCTTTTCCGCACCAGAAACAGATGGGGATTGTGGGGTTCAACCCATGCTTCGGCGATACCTTGATGCCTTTGCTCATAACGACCTCCCTCTCCGTGAAGTTTTTCAAGGAACTGCCACCAGACCCGCACCTCACCCCGAACCGGAAGAATCTCACTCTTTTCACTGGACAAATCCAAATTTTGTTTGCAGATTTCGTCGGCGATGTGATGCAGACTGGTGGCAAAGCGGAATATGTACCCGCATGGTCTGAGTGGTGGGGCTCGAACCCACGGCCTCCTGCTCCCAAAACAGGCGCTCTGCCAACTGAGCTACACCCAGATAGAAACCGCGATAGGACAAAGCAACACCGCTGGTAAACCTTTACGCATACAATGCTGCCTTCTGATACCCGCGAAGTATCAGTGCCAGTTCACCAGCGGCGGAGCAGTTCTTGGGCGGGAATGCTCAAACCCTAGGATAACTATAAGGCAAACCCATTTAGGCTCCTCCTCTGTCAGATTTTTGTCAGCTTCGCTCATCTGCGCCAGCCGCTCTGAGCGGCGGCATGATGCGAAATTCCGCAGACAACGTCCTCATAAACCTACCATAGACCTTACTGCCTTCTGGTATTTGCAGAAACACCAGTGCCAATATACAAGGACGGAGCATTTGGAGCGGGATTGCTCAAACCCTACCTCAATCGTGGTAAACCCATAAGACACCTCCAGCGGTTCGTAGTTATTAGACCAGCGCCATGATGACGCTAATCGTACAGATACCAGCGGCGAACGGCATAGCAGACCGCATAAAGCGGTTGATATTCCGCCGGCGGCAGTGGGCCTTCCGTTGTCGGCGGCGTTCACACTTTTCGATATACGCCATAGCATTCTCGTTACGTTCAGCAATAGACATCGACTTTACCTCCTTATGGTGGCGGTATAAACCTATTTGCGGGATTCCCGCGACGGCTCGGAAAACCGGGCCGTTTCGGCTGGTTGCCAACCAGCCATCATCAGGCGGGCAAAGAAAGGAGAGGAAGAAAGAGAAGAAAACAGCGGAAATCAGATGGAAACATAGGCCGAATGGCCGCTGCCCCATTTGACGCAGACGCTGGGGCTGCTCAAGTTGCCGATGATTGTCACGCCATCAGAGCAGTGGGCAAAATGGCGGCCATCATCCTCGTGGTGGAACCGGACGCTGGCTCCGGCTTTGGAAACGATAGCGGAAACCCGCTTCTTAAAAACCTCAAATGCCATAGCAGAAAACTCCTTTATGTATGGTGTGGTGTGAAATGCGGCCATCCGCAGACGGCTGGAAAACCAGCCGTTTCGCCGTCATTACGGCTCATCAGTGCGGCTACCGAACCCGTATCAGAAGTTGTCGATAACAACAACGCTGACTGGGCCCACATCAAAGACGAACTTTGCATAATCGAGAGCAATATTAAGCTCCTCCTGATTCTTCGCCCGACAAACCTTTACCGGAAGAACTCTGCCCTTCCCAACGATAAGCACCATATCCTAACTCCTCTCTGGTTTCATGCGGGCAGAAGAAAACTGCTGACAAACCTGATAGGGTCATCAGCAGCTCTTCAAAACCCGATATTCAGTTGTTGCCGGAAAATCAGCCGTTCTCCCGCTTGGTCTTATATTCCAGCTCGTAGGACTTACTGGTGACGATGCGGTGACAGACCTCCATCACATACCCCCGGAAATTCCGGTGGTTGGCGCAGGATACGGTCAGGGCCTTCCGGTTCTTCTTGCTATACACGGACAGCAGGAAGTTGACATCGTGAGAGGTGGCCTTATAGCCATCGCCGACCATAGCGGTGACAACCGTCTGAAGGGTCTTGAGCAGGTTGGTCTTGCTGGTGGGATTCTTGCCCATCTCGAACTGCCGGGCAATCTCGGACATAGCGTATGAGTCATTAACCTTCACCGGGTCAATGCCAAGATCTTTGGCCTTCTGGGCGGTCAGCAGGAAATTCATCTTCTGAGCGATGTGCATCCAGTTGGGATCAGCGCCGATACCGCCGCAGAACTTGTCCAGCTTCAGGAGGTCAATCTGGCGCTCCTTATCGACGATAACCCGGACGGGAACCTTGTCATCGCCCTCCTGCTCGTCCTTCACGCCGATGGTGACATAGGACAAGGTCTTGATGGCGGCCAGCATAGGGTCATCCGTGGCTCTGCACTCATCAAAGCACATACCCCGGACGGTGGCGGTGTACTCGTTGATGGTGTCCGTCATAGCCTTGTCGGCCTTGGTGGACTCCTCAAACCGGCCATTCTGAACGGCGTCATTGAATACCTTAACCTGTTCCTCTACGCTGAATTTCAGCTCTGCCAGTTTGGCCATGCCTTCTTCTCTTGTCATTTCAAAACGCTCCTTTATGTGAGATTTTGAGCAATACCAGTTCTGGTTTATCACTCAAGTGAGCCGTCGAAGTGTTTTCCCCTTGATGGGTTAACCTCGACGGCTCTATCAGTGATAAACCGAAGCCTATGCGGGAGCTCCACGCTCAAGCCGCCGGGTAAGATACCCGGCCCGCCTGTCGTGGTATTCATCACCGTTTAGCGGCATTTCTACCGCCATAGGCCCGGTTTGAAATCGTTTTGTTCACGATACTAAACCAAATTCGGCTTTCATATCTATATGCCCTCATTCCCGGCTCCTCGGAGCCATTCACCCTCGGGTGGGGAAATCGGACGATACTACTAACCGCCCTCAGCCGTTCACGCATAGCCATCAGTTACGCAAGCCGCGCTTAGGTTCATAGGCGCAAACCTCTGGGGATTTTCACAATCTCGAACCCGTGGCTTAATTCCACGGCACCAGCGACAACCGAGTTTATCGGCAAACCTTTGATATAGCGTGAAGGTCGCTCGGGCAAATACCCAATTAGCCATTATAGTGACGCTGACAAACCCTCCCAGCGCCTGGAATGACCCCATCACGTCGGATATCCCGCCATATGCTGCCCATATGGTGCCCCGAATTAACGGGTTTGCTATTCTATTCGGAATAGCCCGCTTACAAACGGCGGTCGTAAGTCCCCTCAGTCCCATCACGTCGGACTGAATACCCGCCTATGGTATGGCTCACCATAGGATTCTTTTCCCTCACCTGCCTGCGGCGGGGCTGACCGGAGCGGCGGAGCCGTCCCGTCACCTCTAACCGCAGGGGGGGAACCCTGCCTGCGGCGGGGCACAAAAAAGAGGCGGGCCGTAATGGCCCGCCTCTGCGGTTAGTCGTGTGGT